>ERZ777305.12-NODE-12-length-273272-cov-13.405231_pt1 | contig 273272 bp, 244 predicted proteins | sample MGYA00374965_ERZ777305 | MGnify/ENA primary metagenome ERZ777305 (study PRJEB29328, sample SAMD00013331) | mouse gut metagenome | study: EMG produced TPA metagenomics assembly of the Metagenome analysis of fecal microbiota from mouse which was promoted...
TAAAGTATTGATTTATCAAGGTGCAAAACCCATTTTTTATGTGGGAAGTTTGAGTAGATAAAAGAATATGTCTCCCAAAGTCCGGTTCCGGCGGGGCTTATTAAAGTGCCTCTAATCAAGAAACTGCCATTCTTATCATCTCAAAAATCGGGCAGACTGGTGCTTTGGGTAGACATACCCATTTATCAATTACAATTTGCGGAAACTCAAGAGAGTTTTCTAAGCCGATTTTCTATTTTTATCATAAAGGAGGACTCTGGCGACACGACAACATCCTTTACAAACTACAGAAGGGATAACTGTAATATCCACGAGCATCACATGATGAATTTTTTAGAAGTTATGTTTTTTTGCTTGAAGAATTGCATTTGTAGGAATTGGAATGTATAATAGGATCGAACAAAACTATTATCGGACATGAATATGTTGGTGTTTCGGCAGTGAAAGAGCGAACGGATCAGCATAAAGGATAGTAAGAAAAAACGGAAAGGATATTTCATCACTTATGAGCACTGAGATCACGAATAAAACTGCGGTTAGATTTGTCCTGAAATTGTTTTCCTACGCTAAGACCTTAACGATCGTCATGTTTTCTATGGTGCTTGCCAATACGATTTTTATGTATGTCGTGCCAATGTTCACAGAAAAAATCGTCGACGGTTTTTTAACGGAAAAGCAGGCGGGCATCTCATATGGCATTTTTATTGCGTATGCGGTGATTCTGTTGGCTTCGGTGCTTTCGGAAAATATGGAACGCTTTACTGCCATAAAGCACAGTGAGGTCATTGGAGACCGGTTCAGGAAAGATTTTTTTTGTATTCTCTTTGAAAAAAATTATGTGGAATTTCATAAAAATTCTTATGGGGATGTGGAGACTGTGGTTACCTCATGCATTGAGGATGTGAATGATGCTGCCTGTTATTTATATTAAAAGTAAAATTTTTCGTTTCAATGAGTAAGTATTTGATGTAAAATAAGCCATAAGGAATCCTTTCTTTTTTGTTTAGTAAGTTATGAGGTGGCTTTTTGATGAAAAGAGAGGCGCAGAGGTACGGGATGCTTAGATAGAAAAGTATTAGAGTATATTTGTAAAAAACTCCTTTTTGTATGATTAATCGGATGAGTGCTGTTGCATTTTATAGCATATAATATATGGCAAAATATATTCGGAATTTGTTGTTGAGAATAAAGATATATGCTATACTGTAACTGATTAGAAAGGGTGTGATAAAAGTGTTAGCAACCAAACCGCAAATATCTGCAGAAACATCGGATACTGCAAAATTGGAATTATATAGATTAGTTGGTGAAGGCTATAAAGCAATGCAGGAAGGCAGAACTAGTACAATTGAAGAGGTAAGGGAAAAACTGGAAAAGAGGAGAAAAGAACGTGGCTAGGGTGGTATTTACTGAGCCTGCAGAGTATGACCTCTTGGACATAGAATACTATATATTTGTAGATCTTTGTAACCCGCAGGCGGCGCAGAGGATATCCGATGGCATTTTAGATGCAGCGGGTAAGCTGGAAGAATATCCGGAAGGATACCCGTTAGTAGGAGATGAATTACTGGGGCGTATGGGGATACGTACAACATACTTTGATAATTACAACATTTTTTATTTTTATGATGTGCAAAATGACGTAGTATACATAATCAGGATTTTGTACAATAAAGCTGATTGGCAGAATATTCTCAAAAGATAAATTTACAGTAATTTTATGATACCTCCCAATTCAAAAGAATTTGGGGGGTATCATAATTGGTTGGCATAAATTGTGTATTCGGTAAAATTTAATGGAATTGTGCGTGTGATTTCAGTATAATAATATGTAAATTGATATGCAATACTTTATATAATGCCAAAAGTCATACAAAAATGGAGAAATCAATATGAAAACATTTTTCAATGATCTTGCAGAGAAAATTGAGCAGGCAGTGAAAAAAGATATGGAACAAATAAGGAAAGAAATCGGCAAGGAAAAAATATATGCAGTGGCACTTGTGACAGACAGCGATTATATTACCCTGTTTTTGGCGTTGAATACCTATGAATATATGCGAAAAAAGGATACGGAATACTTAGAAATGCTGCATGATCATTTATCCGAAGAGGATATAAAAAATGTAAAGGAAGGCACTGCCAGCCTTACGAAATGGACGCCTGCTGAATGGGGATATTCTGACGGGAAGAATAGTCACTTGGTTGAAATTAACAAGCTGTTATATGATAAAGAAGAAGCAAACTCAAAGGAATATGAAAAACACATTACGCTTTTCTTTGAAGCGGTCACTTCCGCATTCAAAAATCTGATTATGAAAAAAACGTTCGGAAACAACCCTGATGAAATCACCTATTTTATTTCAATGTCCGATGATGAGAAGACATATGAGATTGAAGATTTTTCTGCGAAGTTACTCAATTCGGAAAGTGTGTGTCAGGCATTTTTGAAGCGTAAACCGAGCGAGGGTAGTTATACTTTTAAGTGTTAAATGTTGTTGCAATAGAATATTCGGTTACAGGAGATACACAAACTATCTGTTGGGAGCGCGTTAAGCACATAGGAAATATAAGCGCTTTTAAGGCGATCACACTTACAATATTGTGGCAGAAAAAATATAAAAAAGAATACTGTTTATTTTGGGCGGCGATTTAATTTATGAAAAAATCAGCTGCCTCTTTAATTATAGAAATTTATATCCGCGGCCGGGTTAGATATTCAATATTTCCCATTCCTTTCCAACTCTCCTATTGACATATCGGTAACTTGTTGCTATCATTAAAACGCAACAAGTTGCGCATAAGGAGGATACTGTGAAAAATAATTTTCACAGACGAATTTTTTGCAAATATTGTGCTTGCGCCCAAATTCACGGGCTGAGCAAGAAGGGAGGATTCCATGAATTTAGATGAGTTGACTAAAAAATTTTCAAATTCTACAGAAAACCAGAGAAAGGCTATTTTCAGTACATTATTTATCGCAGGAAACAAGCTGCAAACACTTTTTGATAACCATATTCCTAAAGTATCGTTGAAGCAATTTATGTTATTATCAATCGTTAGACAGTCAAAGGAACAGATGACATTTACTCAATTAGGAGATTTGCTGGGCTGTTCAAGACAAAATATTAAAAAGTTAGCGGATGTTCTGATGAAAAAAGGATTTATCACCGTTCAGCAAAGCCCGCATGATACAAGAGCCATGTGTATCTGCCCCACGGAAAAGGTCGATGATTTTTATGCAAACGACTTTGCCGAATATCAGGAGGATTTGAAATATCTTTTTGAAGTTTACACAGACAAAGAGATTGAAACTCTTTTTACCCTTTTATCAAGACTGTATGCCGGAATAGAAAATTTGGAAAAGAGGACTGGCAATGAAAAAAAGTAAAAAGGTGCTTCTAGTCATATTATTTGTTGTTTTGTTTCTGCTTATTGCAGGAAAAATCATAATTGGAAATATGGTCAGGAATGTTCGGAATATTTCTGTATCTATGCCCGATTTATCGAATATGCAGGACGGGAATTACACAGGTGAATATTCGATTGCCCCCGTTTATGTGAAAGTTGAGGTATCCGTGAGTCATCATCGGATCACTAATATTATAATATTACAACATGATAACGGGCTGGGGCATGCGGCGGAGAGTATCGTCAATGATGTGGTGGAAGAACAGTCATTAGATATAGACGCGGTATCGGGAGCTACGGTAAGCAGTAAATGTATCTTAAAGGCGGTTGAAAACGCAATAGAAAATGCAATAGAAAATGAAAGAGGGAGATTTTAGCAGATGAGGACGATTGTAATCTACAATTCACAAACAGGGTTTACAAAGCGTTATGCCGAATGGATCGCGGAGGAGGCGAGGGCTGACTGTCTTGAATTATCTGCCGCAAAAAAGAAAGATCTGGCAGCATATGAAGCAATTATTTTTGGAGGCTGGGCTTGCGCAGGCAGTATCAGTAAAATTAGTTGGTTTAAGGGAAATATAGATAAATGGGCGGATAAGAAGCTGATTGCATTTTGCGTTGGCGGAAGCCCGATCGACAACCCGGAAATTGACATAGCTCTCAAACGGAATTTCAGCGAGTCGGAGCGGAAAAAGGTAAAAATATTTTATTGTCCGGGCGGATTCAATTATGAAAAAATGTCTACACCGTCTAAACTGATGATGAGAATATTTATAAAAACGCTCAAAGCGAAAAAAGATAAGACAGAAGAGGAACAAATTATGATAAAAATGATTTCTTCGTCTTATGACATTTCGGACAAAAAGTATATAGAACCTATTTTGCAATATCTGAAAAAATAAATGCCCGTTTTATTAAAAAAACGCCCTTATCAGAAATCATACATTGACTTGCACAAATTTGATTTTTCCGATATGCTATATGATATTTGCGCAAGTCATATTCGTTTTGACAAAAAAATGTCCTTTTCCTGCAAGGCTCATTTTGACAGGTAATTCCCGGTATGTTGTAATGGGCTGTTTGATTGGAATATGTTTCGTATTTTTGCCGATTGGATATGGACTATGTTTTAGCAACCGGGTAATAAGCAATAGTCAATTGCGAACACTCAAAATAAAGTGTTTGGATTGTGTAAAATATAGAATGATATATGTTTTCAAAGGGTGTTTTGCAATTGACTATTGTAAACAAGAGAGCAAGGAAATAGATTAGTACCGTCAGGAGAGGAGCGTCACAAAATGGAGATAAAGGGATTTACTTACGGTTTTTTTGGAAAAAGAGGACAGTATCGCTCGAAGGAGGGCTATCGTTCGCGGGAGCTCATGTTTCAGACCGGGATCAACTGGATGTGTCTTGCCGTGGCGGTCATGCAGGAACGGGTATCCAGTACGGAGATCAAATTTGACTTTGCATGGAACAGCTCGGACAGGGATATCATGGCGGCTGTACGGCATGCGCATGAAAACGGGATCAAAGTGTGCATGAAGCCGGTCTTAAACTGTGCAGACGGCGTATGGCGCGCCTATATTGATTTTCCCGACGAGGATATGGAGGGGCGCGGTGCCTATTGGGATGCATGGTTTGAAAGCTACGGCAATTTTATGAAGTACTATGCGGAGCTGGCGGAGGAGACCGGCTGCGAAATGCTCTGCATCGGCTGTGAGATGTGCGGTACGGAGCGGAAAGAGGGGCACTGGCGCGCGCTGATCAAAGAGCTGCGGCAGATTTATTCAGGGAAACTCATTTACAATACGAATCACGGACATGAATATGCGGTGAAATGGTTTGACGCTGTGGATTATATCGGGACGAGCGCGTACTATCCGGTTGCACGGAAGGCGGGCGCGACGGCGGAGGAGATGTGCGCGTCGTGGGAGAAGGTAAAGGAACGGTTAGAAAAGCTTTCCGACCGATTCGGAAAGAAGATCGTATTTGCGGAGATTGGCTGCCGCAGCGCGCATGGCTGCGCGAAAATGCCGTGGGATTTTATTCACAGAGAGCTTGCGCATGACGAGGAGGAGCAGGCGGCGTTTTATGATTCCTGCATGAGGGTGTTTTCGGGGGAACCCTGGTTTGCCGGCATGTTTTGGTGGGACTGGAGCACGCTGATCTATGATACGCCTGAAGAAGCGGCGGCGGACAATGGCTTTGCCATCCATTTGAAAAAGGCGGAGCGCGTATTGACGGAGTGGAATAAGAGGCTGTGACCGCTGTGCATTGCTGGTACAAGCAACGCTGACACAAGCGACGCTGGTACAAGCAACGTTAGTAAAAGCGGCGCTAATACAAATAATATATGAGCGCAGATTTCGGCATATGAGACGAATATCGGCAAAGCGTGCCGCATACGAACTTTTTTTGTGCGTGCGAATATCCTATAGTAAGAAGCCGCGGGCATAAAGCTCCCATCCGCGGCGGTTAGTCAGGAGTCGGCAGGCAGAATGAAATTCGTGAAAATGCAGGGTTGCGGCAACGATTATATTTATACGCATGAGACGGCGGGGCTGCCGGAGGATAAGGGCGCGCTCGTAAAAAAACTGTGTGACAGACATTTCGGGATCGGCGCGGACGGCGTGATCTTTTTGCACGTCAGGGACGATGCCGCGGCGGACTTCGAGATGGAGATTTATAATGCCGACGGCAGCTATGCCGAAATGTGCGGCAACGGCATACTCTGTGTCGGCAGATATGTTTATGAACAGGGACTGACGGATAAAAGAGAGTTAAAGATTGCAAGCGGAAGCGTGGTGCGCAAAGTCTGGCTGTATCCCGACAGCAATTCGACGGTGCGCGTGAATATGGGAAAACCGGAGCTTGCCTGTGAGCGGATTCCGGTTCTTTTTCCGAAAAAAAGAATGATCGACGAGCCGGTTACGGTTCAGGGCAGGGAATACCGCATGACCTGTGTCAACATGGGAAATCCCCATGCCGTGATCCTGATGGACAGGGAAATGCTCGTAAAGAAACCGGTTGAGGGAGAGCCGCTTATCACAAAGCGGCAGCTGTTATCGTACATTCCCTATAATTTGGAAAAAGAAGGCGCGGCGATCGAGTGCGCGGCGATGTTTCCGGAGCGGACGAATGTGGAGTTCGTATGCCCGATCGATGCGCACAATATCATTATGCGTGTCTGGGAGCGCGGCAGCGGCGAGACATGTGCCTGCGGAACGGGAAGCTGTGCTGCTGTGATGGCATGCATCATAAATGGTTTGACGAAAAACACGGTAACTGTTACACTGTTAGGTGGGACACTTTATGTGGAATGGGACGCCGATTCGGAAGAAATATATCTGACCGGACCTGCGGATACCGTGTATGCCGGAGAAGTGCAGCTGTCACAATTTCTGTGAGCGATGTCGGGGATGATACATGCGGGGGCTTTGCGCGGGCATGCCGGATAACATGCCGAGCAAATGTGATAAAGCCGTGTTTTGAGGTATGCGCAATTTCGCGTTTTGCTTTTTTACGGAAGGCGCAGAAGAACAGGAGGAAAATATCGAATGTTACAGGTAAATGACAATTACTTAAAACTGCCGGGGAGTTATTTGTTTTCGACGATCGGAAAAAAGGTCAGCGCGTATACGCAGGCAAATCCTGATAAAAAGATCATCCGGTTAGGAATCGGGGATGTTACGCTGCCGCTTGCACCGGCTGTGGTAAAAGCGCTGCACGAGGCGGTGGAGGAGCAGGCGGACGCCGCGACATTTAAGGGCTATGCGCCCGATTTAGGCTATGCGTTCCTGCGCGATGTGATCGCGGAGAAGGATTTTAAGGCGCGAGGCTGTGAGATTGCGGCGGATGAGATTTTTATTTCCGACGGGGCAAAAAGCGACTCCGGCAATATTCAGGAGATTTTCTCCGCAGATGCAAAGATCGCGGTATGCGATCCGGTCTACCCGGTGTACGTGGATTCGAACGTGATGGCGGGACGCTGCGGCAATTATGACGGGGAGACGGAGCAGTGGAGCAATATTGTGTATATGCCCTGCACGGCGGAAAACGGCTTTGCACCGGACTTACCGAAGGAGACGCCCGACCTGATCTATCTGTGCTTTCCGAATAACCCGACCGGCGCAGCGATCACAAAGGACAGGCTTCAGGATTGGGTGGACTATGCAAATAAAAACGGCGCGGTCATCATTTATGACGCGGCATACGAGGCGTATGTTTCCGAAGAGAATGTACCGCATTCGATCTATGAATGCGCGGGCGCAAGGACATGCGCGATCGAGATTCGTTCTTTTTCTAAAAAAGCAGGATTTACCGGCTTAAGACTCGGCTATACAGTCGTGCCGAAGGACTTAGTGTGCGGCGGTACTGCTCTTCACGGACTTTGGGCGAGACGGCACGGTACTAAATTTAACGGTGCGCCTTATATCGTACAGCGCGCGGGCGCGGCGGTCTATACGCCGGAGGGCGAGGCGCAGACGAGGGAGCAGGTCGCTTATTATATGAAAAATGCCGCTTATATCAGAGCGGGACTGCAGGAGGCGGGATATACCGTATACGGCGGAACGAACGCACCGTATATCTGGCTGAAAGCGCCGAACGGAATGACGAGTTGGCAGTTCTTTGATTATCTACTGGAAAAAGGTAATGTGGTCGGTACGCCGGGCTCAGGGTTCGGACCGAGCGGCGAGACCTATTTCAGGCTGACAGCGTTCGGAAGCTACGAGAATACAGTGGAGGCGCTTCGGCGGATCAAAAGTCTGTAGCAGGGCGGCATTTGGGTGACGAGCTTGTGCGGGAGGTGCGGAAAAGCCGCGCTTCCCGTTTTGTATATGCAGTGCGTGCGTGATGTAACCGGCAGGAGCAGAGTTGAGTGAAATAGCCGAGGAAAAGATGGCGGTAGCCGTGAACGGATATGGATTGCTGTGGACGGATGCCGGCTGTCGTGAACGCATGCGGATGCGGGAGAGCTGCCGCATTTTGACACAGGGTTTGGGTTTTACTAGAGGAGGGAGCAGCATGATCACAGAAAGTTTTGACAGCCGGTCGGAGGCGATCATCCGGCCGCCGAAAAACGGGGAAGCGCCACAGGCGGATGCCTGCATCATTACGTTTTCCAATGTGATAGAACAGTTTGTTCTTGAAAATTATGATTGTGAGCGCATCGGAACGCTTCATAGCGCAACAGGGGAAACGCCGATCTACCGGATTGCACATAAGGGGAAATCCTTTGCATTTTACAAGACCTATGTCGGTGCGCCTGCCAGCGCAGGTCTGTTGGAAGAAACGCCCGGCGTATTCAGGACGGACAAGTATATCGTGTTCGGCGGAAGCGGCTGCCTGAATAAGGAGATCGCACACGGAAAAGTCATGGTGCCGACGGAGGCGTACCGCGACGAGGGAACATCCTATCATTATGCGCCCGCTTCCGACTATATCAAAGTGAGAAATGGGGACGTGGTTGCCGCATGCATGGAAAAGAACGGGATTCCGTATGTGAAAGGAAAAACATGGACGACCGATGCGTTTTTCCGCGAGACAAGGGACAATTTTGAAAAACATAAGGCGGACGGCTGTATCTCGGTGGAAATGGAATGCGCGGGGCTTCAGGCGGTCTGTGATTTCCGCGGATTTGAATTTTTTACGTTTTTTACGAGCGGAGATCTGCTTGACTCGCCGGAGTGGGATACACGGCGGAAAGAAGGCGAGCTGACAGGCACACAGCATGACGCAGGACATTTTGATATTGCACTGGCGCTTGCCGATTATGTGACGGAGCGGGCAGAAACGATAAAATATTGATTGTCTGTGCGCAGAAGAGCACAGGAGGGTAAAAAATAAAAATATTCCATAAAAAAGGAATGCGCCGTTCGTATCTATTGTGAAGGCGCAGGAAGGAGGAACTGTGACAGAGCAGGAATTTGAGCAGGCGGTCATCCGGATCCGAAGCGGGGATAAGGACGGTCTCAAAGAGATTTATCTTGCATATGTCAGGTTCATCTATGCCGTGATTTATGAAATTTTACAAAGCAAAGAAAACACGGAAGATGTGACAAGCGAGTTTTTTATCAAACTGTGGGACGTGGCGGACCGGTATGAGCCGGGGCGCGGACACCGCGGTTATTTAGCGACGATCGCGCGCAATATGGCGATTGATTTTATCAGAAAGCACCGCAGGGAGGATAGCAGTATTGACTTGGAGAGCAGGGACCTGGCGGGTCCGGGCAGTGCGCCCGCCAAAGAAAGCGCATCGGGCAGAACGACTGCCTCCGGTGCGGCGGGAAGTCCTGTGGAGGAAGAAGTCATCGGAAATATTGCGCTGCAGGAGGCGCTTGCCCTTTTGAAGGACGGGGAGCGCCAGATCATCAATATGAAGATTCTCGGCGATATGACGTTTCAGGAAATATCAGATACATTACATATGCCAATGGGTACGGTGACATGGAAGTACCGCAATGCCATCGGCAAGTTAAGGAGGTGCGGCTATGAGCAGGGATTTGAAAAATGAATACGTAGCAATGCTCGATCAGGAAATCCCGGATTTGTGGAGCCGTATCGAACCGAAGCTGACCGAAAAGACGGGAAAAAGCAGGATGTCCCAGACGGCAGGGATGCAGGAAGCGGGAACGCAGACAACAGATGCGCAGATAAATCAGACACAGATCACACAGATGCAGGAAGCAGGAACACAGATTACAGGCGGACAGACTGTACGGCGGAAAAAGAGCGCGCGCAGGCGGTCGAAACGCAGTACGATCGCTGTCTTGGGTTCTCTCGCGGCGGCTTGTGTCTGTCTTGCACTCATTCTTCCGGCATGGAGAGGCAGTGAAAAGGGTTCTGACAGGTCAAATCAAATGGCTGCTGATAATACAGTAACAGATTATGTATCTGCGGATGAGGCAGCGAAGGGGGAGTCGGCGGAAAACGGCGGCATGCTGTTTGAAATGGAACCGGAAAGCAGTAGTGTGGAGGCAGGTTCGGCAGGTGAGGATGTCATGAATTTCGATGCAAGTTCGGACGGAACGCTTTCTGTTCAGGAAAGCATTTCAGACGATTCAGAGGAAGCGTCAGATTACGAAAGTAGCATTGCGCAGAGCCCGCAGGAAAATGACAAGGAGACAATAGAAGCGCCGGCGGAGGAGGAAACAGATCAGATCGAAGATGCATCGGAGCCGGAGCCTGCGTATGAATGCAGGGGAGAAATCATAGATGCGTGGCGGACGCAGGAGGGATTCTTTTACCGGATGGAACTGGCGGAAAATGTTGAAGGGTTTATGCCTGCCGGATCGGAAATCGTAATCTTTCAGAAAGCTGGGCTTTTCCCGGAACTGGGCGACATAAAGAATGCGGCATTGACGACTGGGTACAGCTACCGGGTCATTGTGGAGACGGAAGGGACGACATCGGCGGACGGAGAAATACGGTATGCGCTGATGAGCTATGAGGAGGATGAGGACGGAAGTAACAGATGATGATAAGATGACGCCGTGAAAGAACTATAGTTTGATTCGCGGCGAAATGATGACAGGAGGCGAAAACTGTGGTCTGCCTGTTAATCGTGCTTTATGCTGCTTTCCGCAGATAAGCCGCAGGGGGGGAGTGTCAGTTATGGGCGGTCGTCCGTAAGTCTGTGGAAGCATTCTTCATAAAGTGATTTTGTCTGCCTCAGAACATGTACCGGTACTTCGCCAAATGGGAAGCCGTCCGCAGTCCGGTGTGCGGTCAGCCAGTTTCTAAGAAACTGCTTATCGAAGGATGGCGGTTCTTGACCGGCTTTGTGACGATCCGCGTCCCAATATCTGCTGGAGTCGGGAGTGAATATCTCGTCTGCCAAAACCAATTCTCCGCGTGCGTTTCGCCCGAATTCAAACTTTGCGTCGGCGATGATAAGTCCTTTAGAAAGCGCATAGGCGCTGCATGTCTGATAAAGCTCCATACAGATTTTCTGAATATGCTCAGCCGTTTCGACGCCAAAAAACGATGCGGCTTCCTGTATACTGATGTATTCGTCGTGTCCGATATCATGTTTTCGCGCGGGCGTGAGGACGGGCTGCTCCAACCGCTGTGCGAGATCATAGGAACCGCGCAGCCTGATCCCGCAGAAGTCTTCGCCTTTCTGATAGGCGTTCCACATACTTCCGAATAAATATCCCCGCACAACGAACTCGAAGGGAAGCATGTCCAGTTTTTCGACGAGAACGGTACGATCTCTGAAATATTCTTTTTGAAAAAAGGAAGGCATTGCTTCCAATCTGTCGTCCATGATATGATTCGGCACGATCGCGCGGGTTCTGCGAAACCAAAAGTTCGATAATTGATTCAGAATGATGCCCTTTCCGTCGACCGGAACGGGCAATATGCTGTCAAATGCAGAGATCCGGTCCGTTGTCACGATGACAAGACGCCCGTCTGAAAGATCATAAATTTCTCTGACTTTTCCACTATAAACAGGTGTATATTCCATAAAAATCCTCCATGCCGCAGTGCTTGTTGTGAGTTTTGAGCTTCTCGTTTCATCAGCTGTCTGTGCCGCTGGCGGCCGCTTTTCGCGCGATCAGCGTATCCATGCAGTGTTTGTGCGGAATGCCGCCGCTTGTGCAGTCGAAGATTTCTTCTTTGCAGATATCAAACAGCCAGTCGTGGTAATAACCGAATAATTCGCCGGAAAACCAGGGATGTCTTTTTTCTTCGTCACGCGAACGGTCGGGGGCGCGGTTGATAAACGGTTTTTTCACAAATACATTCAGTGCATTTAATCCGATTTCGGAGGTATGCGATTTTAAGCTGTTACAAAATTCTTCCCGCATGGCTGGCGGCAGAAAATGCAGCACGCCGCTGCTGAAAATAATGTCATATTCCGTATCAGGGCGGTAGTCAAACAGATCTGCCTTAAAAAAGGTAACTTCGGTCTGATTGTGATCGGCAAGTTTTTTTGCTTTTTCAATCCCCTGTTTGGAAATGTCAAAGGCGGTCACCATGTAGCCGCATTTGGAAAAAAATACCGCATCCTTTCCCTCACCGCAGCCGATATCCAGCACACGGTAGGGTTTGACCGGCGGTAGGAGCTTCATGATATCATAGCAGATCCGGTTTGGCATAAGTCCCCAGTAATAACCTTCCGCATGATACCGGCTGTCGTAATCGGCTGCCACACTGGGGTAACCGAGCAATGCGTCAACAGTCGTGTTTAAGGCGGAAGCCAGTTTCGGAAGCATTTCGATGTCGGGGTATGCGGTTCCGTTTTCCCATTTTGATACGGACTGAAACGAGATGTTTAGGGATTTGGCAAGCTGTGCCTGGGTAAGTCCCAGTTCCTTGCGTTTTTTATTGATCACTTCTCCTGTTTTCAAATGATCCATGACGGCTCCTTTACTGTGAGTTGTTTTTGGGTGTTTCTCAATTACCGGAGTTATATATGCTGTGTTCCTGCGCATTGCTTTGTTACGTGTTCATTTTAATATCATTGGTCATGGAATACAATAACGCGTCGGGGGAATCCGGACGGCAAATTCGCCCGGAGGTTGAAACGCGGATCTTCGGACGGATTGGGATAGGAATAGGGATGATGCAAAACTGTAGCAAAGGAACAAGGCAGGATGAGCTTGACAACGCACTTAAAATACAATATACCACTACATAGAGATCAGTACGGATTTGTAGACGGCATTGATGGAGGAATCATTGTGCGGCTGTGTCAGAAGGGGAGATTTCAGGCATGGGACAAAACGGTTCTTTATTCCGGAAGTGGATATAGAGATCATCACGCCGCACAGGGAAAATGTGGAACGGTTGTTAAGGGCTGTCAACGACCCGGGGGGAGACACGAATGTATCTGGAATACGGAAAAAGAGAAACCGAATACTTAAAAAGCAGGGACAAGCGTCTTGCTGAAGCAATCGACCGGATTGGTCATGTCAACCGGACGGTTGATACGGATCTGTTTGCCGCGGTCGTTCATCAGATCATGGCGCAGCAGATCTCAACTGCCGCGCAGGAGACTTTATGGAAGCGGTTGGCTGACAAGGTTGGCAGCGTGAACGCGGACAGCATTCTTTCTCTTGGCAGTGAGGAATTGCAGAGCGTCGGCATGAGTTTCCGGAAAGTCGAATATATCCGGGATTTTGCCGGGAAGGTAAAGTGCGGTGAATTTGAGATAGATGCGCTTTGGCAGATGAGCGATGAAGATGTGATAAAGGCGTTGTCCTCGCTGAGAGGAGTCGGTGTATGGACAGCGGAAATGTTGATGATATTCTGTATGCAGAGGCCGGACATCGTGAGTTTTGGCGATCTGGCGATCCTGCGCGGCATGCGCATGCTTTACCGCCACCGAAGCATTGACCGTGTGAGATTCGAGAAGTACCGCAGGCGCTATTCGCCGTGCGGGACGGTCGCAAGCCTGTATCTGTGGGCGATTGCGGGCGGCGCCCTTCCGGAACTGACCGACCCGGCTCCGAAAAAGTTTTCCAAAACCCCATAAATCCCTCCCGACTCGTGCGTATCTGTTATAGATGACAGGAAATACACGGAAAAGGGAGGGATTTGTATATGAAAAAGAGAATTGGAATGGGAAAGAAAACAGCTGCAATAGGACTTGGAATTTGTATGATGGCAGGAATGCTAAGCGGATGCGGAAATAGTAAAGGACAAGATCGTGGGAGCGCGCCCTCCGACAGCGGCAATACAAATCTGGCACAAAACACGCAGCCGGATACGGCTCCTGAACAGTATGAGGGAGTGGAAAATCATTCGGGCGGAACCGACAGCAAAAATTCTGGGACGGATATTGGGTCAGCGCCTGCCGAAGATGGCGGATACACGGATGATATGCTATACAATACGGATGTTTCCTGTGACGAGGCGCCGTATGGTTCCTACGGTTATCTGCCGGAACCGCCCTATGCAGGCGGTCAGGAATATGGGGAGGAATATTCCGAGATCACGGAAAATGCGTTTGTCAGCGTGCGGGAGGAGCCGCTTTCCACGTTTTCGGCGGACGTTGATACGGCGTCCTACAGCAATCTGCGCCGAATGATCATGAGCGGGTGGGCATCATGGGATATTCCGGCGGACAGCATCCGTATTGAAGAGATGCTCAATTATTTTCGCTATGATTATCATGGACCGCGGCAGGGGGAACCGTTTGGCGTCAATACGGAAATAGCTGCCTGTCCGTGGAATGAAGACAGTTATCTGATGCAGATCGGGTTACAGACAGAGGCGATCGACTTTTCCGATGCGGCGCCCTCGAATCTCGTTTTTTTGATCGATGTTTCCGGTTCTATGTATGATGCGGATAAGCTGCCGCTTCTTCAGCAGTCTTTTGCGATGCTGGCGGCGAACTTAACGTCGAAGGACCGCGTATCGATCGTGACGTATGCGGGCGAGGATGAGGTCGTGCTGACAGGAGCGAAAGGAAATGAGACGGACCGGATCGTCGATGCCCTGAATGCTTTAGAAGCAAGCGGTTCCACGAATGGCAGTGCAGGAATTATAACGGCATATTCAATTGCGCAGGATTATTTTATCGAGGGAGGCAACAACCGGATCATCCTTGCTACGGACGGCGACCTGAATGTGGGACTTACAACTATAGATGAATTGGAGCGCCTTGTGGAAACGGAAAGAGAAAGCGGCATCTTTTTATCCGTGCTTGGCTTTGGAACCGGAAATATCAAGGACAACCGGATGGAGACGCTTGCGGATAAAGGAAACGGGAATTATGCGTATATTGATTCTTTAACCGAGGCAAAAAAGGTGCTTGTCGAGGAGCTGGGGGCAACGATCGTCACAGTGGCGAAGGATGTCAAGCTTCAGGTGGAATTCAACAGCGATATCGTGAGTGAGTACCGCCTGATCGGATATGAGAACAGGGCGCTTGCGGCAGAAGATTTTGCGGATGATGCGAAAGATGCAGGAGAAGTCGGAGCCGGGCACAGCGTGACCGCGCTCTATGAAATCCGTCTTGTACGCGGGGATATGCGTTCTGCGCTGGATGGAGGAAACGTGGCTGCGTTACACGTCCGCTGCAAAAAGCCGGACGGCGACCGGAGCGTACAGTTTGATTATGAGATCGGACGAGAGAGCTATCGAGGAACACCATCCGATGATATCAGGTTTGCATCCTTGGTAGCGGCGTTCGGCATGGTGCTCAGACAGAGTGAATATTGCGGGAATATGAGCCTTCAGGATGTATTGGAATTTGCCCGTGATATCGATCCGGATGGGGACGAATACAAAGCGGAGTTCGTAGAAATGATGGAAATATTGAAGATCAATGATGACGTGGCAAGGGAATGGCAGGACACGGACGAAAACGACGTGTGGGGTCTGACGCTCAGCGTGAAAGACGTAACCCAAACGGGCTGCACGGTCGTCTATGAACAGCACGGCGGAGCGCCCTCCGGCGTGGAACTTAACACCGGAAGCTGGTACCGGATCGATAAAAAAGAACAGGACGAATGGGTGGCGGTACCGTATGCGGAGGGCGTCGGCGGGGATATGGATATTGCGTGGGACGACGTAGCATGGATCATTCCGCTGGAGGGAAGCGCAGAGTTTGAAGAAAACTGGAGCTATCTGTACGGAGAACTGCCGCCGGGAACGTACCGCATTATCAAAGAGATCACGGATTTTCGCGGCACCGGGGACTATGATGAGAAGGAGTATGATGCGGAGTTTCTAATTCCGTGAGTGCTGCTGCCGACTTTTGGGCAGGCGTTAGACGTCTGTGCCGGGATAGCGAAATTAAGAAAAACGGGGTAAAAAAAGGATTGACAAAAAAGAGAATTTATATATAATATTTGTTATATAACAATTGTTACAACAAGACGGAACAGGACGCCGGGTGAAACGAAAACAAAGGGGGACAACCGTATGCCGCCGAAAGCGAAGATCACAAAAGAAATGATCGTGGATGCGGGGGTTGAACTGGTGCGGGAGAGCGGGATAGAACATGTAAATGCCCGGGCCGTTGCAGAGAGACTTGGATGCTCCACACAGCCCGTCATGTATCACTTTCAGACGATCGAAGAGATGAAGAGGGCAATTTATGATAAAGCGGATGCGCATCACACCGCATATCTGACGGACATTCATGGTGAGAAGCCGATGTTGGAGATCGGGCTTTCCTATATTCGTTTTGCGCAAAAGGAAAAGCAGCTTTTTCGGCTGCTTTTCCAGTCCGACGGCTTTTCGGAAAAAAATATGAACGATCTGATCAGCGCGGAGGAACTGCGCCCGATCCTTGCCGTTCTTGAAGAAGCGGCGTCTGTCGGTGAAGAGCAGGCAAAAACCATATTCCGGCTGCTGTTTTTGACGGTTCACGGCTATGCCGCCATGTTTGCAAACAATGACATGGAATATGACGAAGCTGCGGTTGCGGCGGATCTTGTGCGCGCGTATGAAGGCGCCTGCCACGTTTCAAAGGAGAAAAGACCATGACCCGTTTTTATCAAAAGAAAGAACTTGCATTTGCCATTGTGTGGATCGTTCTGTATGTATTCCTGCTAAGCGCAGCGGACCAGCTCTCTGCTGCGCTTGGATGTGCCAAGATCGTTACGGCGCCTCTTTGCGTGGTTTTGACGGTTTTTCTTTTTGGCTGGATAAAACAGAACGATCTGACTGAGAAATACGGGCTTGGAAAGGTAACGATCGATTTCAAAAAGTATCTGTATTTCCTGCCTCTTGTCCTGATCGCTTCCACAAATCTCTGGCGCGGAGTGACCCTGAATATGTCTGTTTTGGAGAGTGCGCTCTATGTGGTCAGCATGCTGTGCGTGGGATTTCTGGAAGAAGTTATTTTCCGCGGATTTCTGTTCAAGGCGTTATGCAGGGACGGTGTGAAGAAAGCAGTCGTCATTTCGAGCCTCACGTTCGGGATCGGGCATATCGTCAACCTCTTAAACGGCGCAGAACTGTTTTCGACGTTATTACAGATCTGCTATGCGGCAGCGGTCGGTTTCCTGTTCACGATCATTTTTTTGCGGTCGAAGAGTCTGATTCCCTGTATCCTGACACATAGCGCGATCAACTCATTAAGCACGTTTGCATTCCAAGGCTCCAAAACGCTGGAGATGATTGCTGCCGCCGGATTAACCGTGGTATCCGTTCTTTATGCGTTATGGATAGAAAAAACAGATCGCGGCAGCGGGGATACGGATTCCTTGCAAAAATAGGATTTGCCTCTGTCTTTTTGATTGCTTTTATATGTCGTATCCTGTAAAATAAGAGTATCGTTATCTGGCAGGGGGCGGGATATGGACGCAAAAATGAGCGGCGGGCAGGGCAGTCTGCCGATGAATGAGATTTTGGATAAACAAATATTGAACCGTATGCAGGAAGGTTTTTGCAGTGTTGCGAATATTTATTCGCTGATCATGGATGAGAGAGGACGCATGCTGACAGAGATGACGGGCGATGAGGATGATGTGCGCCTGTTATATGAAAAACTCGGTCAGGATGCGTTTTTTCGTGTTTACGACAGAGTGGCGGGAAATTCGCTCGAAGAACAGGTCGTGGAGCCGACCTGTTATGAAAATGTGAAGCTTGCAGCGTTTCGCGTGCGCGTCCGTGAAGATTTTGTATTGTACTGGATCGTGTGCGCCGTCCTGGATGCACCGCCGGACGGCGGAATGACGGACGCAGGGATGGAAACGGCGCAGACCGTCCGGTTTCTGTCCGGCGTGAAACGCCGCACAGACGAGCAGCGCCTTTTTGATACCCTTGACATCATGCGTCTGACGGCAAAGAGTATGCTTTCCGTAAAGAATACGCTCGCCAATACGGAAGCGCAGCGCTTGAGGACGGAGACGGATAAGGAGAACATGAGCAGCCTCTTAAAGCGCGCGGAAGCGATGACGGCGATCGTGCAGCTTTTGGGCAGTGAAGACAGGACGGAATTTGTACTTGAGCAGCTCTTGGGCATTGTCGGGGAATATCTTGGCATCAGCAGCGCGCAGGTCTTTTTGGTTCATGAGGACAAAGAAACAGCGGATGTACTTACGGAGTGGTGTGGGAAAGGGATTTTTTCTATTTTTGGAAAAACGAAAAATATCAAGCGCCCGCTGCTGCTGCATGGAGAGCGGACAAATGTGATTTCTTCCAATACGGTATGCAGTGCCGAGGAGAGGCATTTGATGGAAGAAGCGCACATTCGTGCACTGGTAACGTTCCCTCTTGTGGTGAACGGGCAGGCTGATCTGTATATAACGTTTCAGGAATGCAGGCGCGAGCGTATCTGGACCCTGGAGGAGATACGCTTTATGAATGACGCCGTACAAGTTATGAATAGCATGCTTGTAAAGCGAATGCAGCAGCATTCCCTTGTCAGTTCGCACAATTCTTTAGAGGCGATCCTTGATCATGTGGGCTGTGCGATCAGCGTGCGCGGGGAAGAGAGCGGTTCCGTGCTCTTTTTCAATCAGATTTGGAAGGCGACGTTTGACTTAAACGCGGGCAGCCGTATCCGGAATAAAGTACAGAATGCACGGCCGGGGGACAAACTGGAATTTTATAATGAGGCGGACGGGAAGCATTATGATCTCTATACTACGCAGATCATGTGGGTGGACGGGACGAGAGCGTCGCTCACTGCCGCCTATGATATCACGGAGAAAAAACGATATCAGCAAAAGATCGAGCAGCTTGCTTATACGGATTATCTGACGGGACTTTATAACAGGCTGTGCTGCGAGCGCGATCTCTCAGTTGAGGTCGATGCCGCGCGCAATGAGAAAAAACGGGGCGCCCTGCTGTATCTGGATCTTGATGATTTTAAGCATATCAATGACGGGCTCGGACATCAGTATGGGGACGAACTGCTAAAGGAGATCGCGCGCAGCTTTATGCGCATTGATGAACTTCGAGAGAACTGCTACAGGATGGGCGGCGATGAGTTTGTCGTAATTGTACCGGTGGAGAAATATCCGCGTCTCAACATGCTGATAGAAAGGATCCAGGCTGTTTTTTCAAAGTCATGGCACTTAAAAAACAGTGACTATTATTGTACGATGAGTATGGGCGTGATCACTTACCCTGACGGCGGAGAGGAAGTGGACGACCTGATCAGCAAGGCGGACATGGCAATGTACGAAGCGAAGCGTGCCGGAAAGAACCGTGTCGTGGAATACACGGAGGACATTGAGTCCGGTTCGGGCAGGCGCCTCAGCATGGAAAAGAACATGCGTGACGCGGCGCTGCATGGATGCACGGACTTTGAGATCTATTATCAGCCGATCGTGGATATCAGCTTAGACGGACATCCCTGCACGGGTGCAGAGGCGCTGCTCCGGTGGAATTCGCCGGAGCTGGGATTTATCCCGCCATCCGATTTCATTCCGCTTGCAGAGTACTTAGGACTGATCAATCCAATCGGGAACTATGTGCTTACAGAAGCCTGCCGGACGCTGAAGGAATGGAACGATCACGGTTATCCGAAATATAAAATGAACGTGAACCTTTCCGTCGTGCAGCTTTTACAGAATGATATCGTGGAATCGGTCGAGCGCATCGTATCGGAGTCGGGCGTCGATCCGCATAACCTGACGTTGGAAGTGACGGAGAGCCTTGCGATCAACGACATGGAGCGCATGAAAAAAATACTGGGAAGAATCAAGGAACTGGGAATACGCATTGCGCTGGACGACTTTGGGACAGGATATTCTTCCCTCAATCACATGAAAGAAATGCCGCTTGACGTCATCAAGGTCGACCAGACCTTTGTGAGGGATCTCGACCGGGATTCTTATGCACAGTCGTTCATCAAAATGGTGTCGGAGCTTGCCGTTTCACTCGGACTTTCGGTCTGTGTGGAGGGGATCGAGCGGAAAAAGCAGCTTGATCTGCTGGAGGGGATGAAAGTACGCATGATCCAGGGCTATTATTTCGGCAAACCGATGCCGAAGGAAGAGTTCAGGCAGAAATTTGCGCCAAAGACCGCGGGAGCGGACGAAACTGGGGAGAAGTGGGAAGAAGCAAAAGAGGCAGGAGAGAAACGGGAAGAAGCGGACAAGGCAGGGAAGAGGCGGGAAGAAGCGAAAAAGGCAGGAAAAAATCCGGAGAGACCGGACGAAACAGGAAAACAACAGGAAGAATCACAGTAAGTACACAGGAAAAGCGGGGGGGCATATGGTTACATTAAGACAATTGGAGCAGTATGATCCGATCACGATTCAATGCCATGATAATCCGGACGGAGATGCGATCGCATCCGGGTTCGGATTATATACATATTTTAAGGAAAAGGGAAAGGATGTCAGGCTCGTCTACAGCGGCAGAAACCGCATACGGAAAGCGAATCTGACCCTGATGCTTTCTCTTTTGGATATTCCGATCACCTATATGGACAGTCAGGAAGAGGAGATTCCGGGACTTCTTATAACGGTGGACTGCCAGTATGGTGCAGGGAATGTGACAAAGCTTCCGGCGGGGCAGGTTGCGGTCATCGATCATCATCAGGTGGAGATTACTGACGTTGCGATGAGCAGGATCGAGCCCGCGCTTGGCAGTTGTTCGACGCTGGTCTGGAAGATGTTTCAGGAGGCTGGCTACTCAGTGACGAGCATACGGCTTGGCACGGCGCTCTATTACGGGCTGTATACGGATACAAGCCAGCTTACCGAGATTTTTAACCCGAACGATATGGATATGCGGGATGAGCTCATCTATGATGCGGAGCAGATCCGCCACTTAAAGCAGACGAATCTGTCGCTGGAAGAGATGGAGATCGCGGGACTTGCCCTGCTGCGCAGTATCTATAATGCGGATTATCATTATGCCGTTATTAAAACCAAGCCGTGCGACCCGAATCTGCTCGGTCTGATCAGTGATTTTTTAATACAGGTTGCGGAGATCAATTCCTGCATTGTCTATAACGAACAGGATGACGGTTATAAGCTTTCGGTGAGAAGCTGCAGTAAGGAAGTCCATGCGAACGATCTTGTCGCCTATGTGACGGCGGGGATCGGTTCGGGCGGCGGACACACTGATAAGGCTGGCGGTTTTATCAACCGAAAGCTCTATGAGGAGCAGTACCCGACGCTGCACACACAGGCGTTTATGGGAACCCGCATGTCGGAGTTCTTTGATAATAATCAGACGATCTATGCGGCGGACGGGAATCTGGACACGGGCGATATGCGCGAGTACCGCCGGAAGGCTGTGGCGTTCGGTTATGTCAATCCGCTTGACGTATTTCCGCTTGGCACGCCTGTGACGATCCGCTCGATGGCAGGCGACTTAAAAGTAGTGATCGACGGCGAACATTATATTATGATTGACACGCACGGAGACATTTATCTGCGCTGCAAGGAGCAGTTTCTGAATCAAAACAACATGGTGCGAGGGCGTTTTAAGCTGCCGAAGGCGCTGGAATACAACCCGGTCATCCGCAATGATAATGACGGCAGCGTGCGCGGGCTGCTTGAATATGCCGGAAGCTGTGTGAGTATCGGGGATATCCGCGTCTATGCCAAAAAATTAAAAAAGACCGTTAAGATTTTTCCTGCAAACGATGAAGGACATGTGATTTTTGGAAAGCCCGGCGATTATCTGTGTGTGCGGAAAGATAACCCGAAAGATGTGTTCGTCGTGGAAAAAGAGCAGTTCGTCCTTTTTTACCGCAGGGGAGGCAGGATGATGCAGAGCGGTTGATTATTTTGACGATCTATGCTATGATGCTACAGGGAAGCATACTTTAACGAAAAAAGACAGAGCGGGTATGCTTTTCGTGGAGGATGGCTGCGGCGGAGCGGACAAAGAAGCGTGCCGCAGATATCGGAAAGGTATGGTTGATTGGGCAATGGACGAGGCAAAAGAGACAGGCAGCAGGAATTTTATCGAAATCGAGATTGACAAAGACTTATCGGAGGGCGTATACGATACCGTACACACACGGTTTCCGCCGGAGCCGAACGGCTTTTTGCATATCGGACACGCAAAGAGCATTCTCTTGAATTATGGGCTTGCGCAAAAATATAACGGTAAGTTCAATCTTCGTTTTGACGACACGAACCCGACAAAAGAGAAAACTGAGTTTGTCGAATCCATCAAGCAGGATGTGGCATGGCTCGGCGCGGACTGGGAGGATCGTCTTTTGTTTGCGTCCGATTATTTTGAGCAGATGTACGAGGCGGCTGTCAGACTGATCCGCAAGGGAAAAGCGTATGTGTCCGACTTAACGGCGGATGAAATGCGTGAATACCGCGGTACGCTGACGGAGCCCGGAAAAGACGACCCCAACAGGGGGCGCAGCGTGGAAGAAAACCTTGCGCTGTTTGAGAAGATGAAGGCCGGCGGCTTTGCCGACGGAGAAAAAACATTGCGTGCGAAGATTGATATGGCTTCGCCGAATATCAATATGCGTGATCCGATCATATACAGAGTCGCGCATATGACGCATCACAATACCGGCGATTGCTGGTGTATCTATCCGATGTATGATTTTGCGCATCCGATCGAGGACGCCATAGAGGGGATCACGCATTCAATCTGCACACTGGAATTTGAGGATCACAGACCGCTTTATGACTGGGTTGTGAGGGAACTGGAATATCCGAAACCTCCGCGGCAGATCGAATTCGCAAAGATGTACCTTACGAATGTCGTGACCGGGAAACGCTATATCAAGAAATTAGTAGAAGAAGGGATCGTGGACGGATGGGATGATCCGCGTCTGGTATCGATCGCGGCGCTCCGAAGAAGGGGATTTACGCCTGAGTCGATCCGCAGATTCGTGGAACTGTGCGGTGTATCCAAAAGTCAGTCCTCTGTTGATTATGCAATGTTGGAGTACTGCATCCGCGAGGACTTGAAATGCAGTCGTCCGCGTATGATGGCGGCGCTTGACCCGATACGGCTGGTGATCGACAATTATCCGGAGGGTCAGACCGAGGAGATCGAGATACCGAATAATTTGGAAAACGAAGCGCTCGGCACAAGGACGGTTCCGTTTGCGAGAGAGGTCTATATCGACCGGGATGATTTTATGGAGGAGCCTCCGAAAAAATATTTCCGCCTGTTTCCGGGAAATGAAGTGCGTCTGATGAATGCGTATTTTGTGAAGTGTACAGGATTTGAAAAGGATGCGGACGGGAACGTGACCGTCGTGCATGCCGAATACGATCCGGCATCAAAAGGGGGCAACAGTCCCGACGGCAGGAAAGTAAAGGGGACGATTCACTGGGTACCCTGTCATGAGGCGGTTCCGGTCACGATACGCCTGTATGAAAATATTGTGGACGAGGAAAAGGGCGTATATAATGAAGAGGACGGCAGTCTGAACTTAAATCCGAACTCTTTAACGGTTCTTCCCCATGCTTATGTGGAGCCGGCGCTGAAAGACGCAAAGGCATATGAGAGTTTTCAGTTTGTCAGACAGGGTTATTTTTGTGTGGATTACAAGGACTCGAAAGACGGAGCGCTTGTTTTTAACCGGATCGTATCGTTAAAGAGCTCTTTTGTACTGCCGAAATAAAGAGAAAACGGTTTGCTTTTTGCAGTCACGGGACATGGAAGCTGTCAGGCGGAATATTTTTTTACAAAAATGATTGGTGATTTTGATTTTGGTATAAAAAGGAATCGTAACAGTTTAGTATGAAATAAAGTGGAGGTAGCGCAGTGGGATTATTAGACGGATTGGGGTCATTTGGCCTGGGTGGTCTCGAAGGAATGAATATTTACGAAACACAGGCAGGCGCAAAGGGGCAGGAGGCAGCGCAGGAAGCGCCGAAAGCTCCGCAGGAGCAGGATTTTCTTTTTGAAAAATCATTTCAGTGCCCGCTCTGCGACAAAGAATTTAAGGCGAAGACAGTCAAGATCGGTAAGGCAAAGCTGATCGGAACGGATCCTGATCTGCGGCCGAAATATGAAAACATCGATATGTTGAAGTACGACGTGATCGCCTGTCCGAACTGCGGTTACGCATCGCTCAGCCGGTATTTTAAGTTCCTGACAGCAGTACAGGCAACCAAGATCAAGGAGTCGATCTCGCGTTCCTTTAAGCCCCAGAAGGAGACAAAAGAAATCTATACTTACGACGAGGCACTGGAGCGCTACAAGCTGACGCTTGCAAATGCGATCGTCAAGATGGCAAAGCCGAGCGAGAAGGCGTACATATGCTTAAAGACCGCGTGGCTTCTTCGCGGGCAGGCGGAGCATCTGGACGCTTCCGAGGCGGATTATGCAAAGAAAAAAGAAGCGATCAATGCGGAGGAAGACGAATTTCTTCGAAATGCACTGGAGGGCTTTCTGGCGGCAAGGCAGACTGAAGGCTATCCGATGTGCGGGATGGATGAGTCTACAGTGGATTATCTGATCGCCGTGACGGCAATGCGTTTTGAACAGTTTGATGTTGCGAGCAAACTCGTATCAGGTATCATTGTCTCTCCCGGAGCAAACCCGCGTATGAAGGAAAAGGCAAGGGATCTGAGAGAAACGCTGATGGCAAAGATCAAAGAACAGCAGAAAAAGAAATGAAAGAACTGACACTATTTTTAGAGCCGGGCAGTAAGAGAAAGCTCTACGAACAGATTTATGATTATATGGTAACGGAGATCAGGACAGGGAGGCTTCTCGTTGGCGAGAGGCTTCCCTCTACGCGTTCTTTGGCGGAGTTTTTGTCCGTCTCCCGGAGCACGGTGGACTTAGCTTACGACCAGCTTCAGGCGGAGGGATATATCGAGGCAAGACCATACCGGGGATATTTTGTCTGCCACGTGGAGGAGCTTGTCCGTATTGAGCCGGGAAAAGAATGGGAGGCACAGCCGGAACCGGAGCCTAAGGAACAGTTTCAGATCGACTATTCGCCGAACGGCGTGGATATGTCCCGGTTTCCGTTTGATACATGGCGCAGGATCACGCGCAATACCTTAAACGACGACAGGCTGGAACTTTTCTCGCCAGGTGAGCCGCAGGGAGACTACGGTCTGAGATATACGATCGCGCGTTATCTGCACAGTGCCAGAGGCGTTTTGTGCGAGCCGTCTCAGATCATCATTGGTGCGGGAAACGATTATCTGCTCATGCTTCTGCGGTATATCATTGGAGAGGGGCGTTCGGTTGCCATGGAAAATCCGACCTATCAGCGTGCTTACTGTCTGTTTTCGGCGATGGGGTTTAGGATGTGCGTGGTTGGCATGGATGCGCAGGGAATGCGTACGGATGAGCTTGAGGCTTCCGGTGCCGATCTTGCTTATGTCATGCCGTCCCACCAATATCCGACCGGTGTGATCATGCCGATCGGAAGGCGTCATGAGCTGCTTCGCTGGGCCGATGCCAAGGAAGGGCGTTATCTGATCGAGGATGATTATGACGGAGAATTTCGTTACCGCGGAAAACCGGTTCCGTCCATGCAGGCTTCTGACCGCAGCGGGCGGGTCATCTATATCGGTACATTTTCGAAGGCCATCGCTCCTGCGATCCGTATCAGCTACATGGTACTGCCGGATGTGCTCATCGAAAGTTTTCGCTCCCGGTGCGGTTTTTTATCGTCCACAGTATCGCGCATTGATCAGGCGACCTTAAATGAATTTATACAGGACGGATATTTTGAACGATACCTGAATAAGATGCGAAAATATTACAGGCAGAAGCATGACCTGATGCTTGGCGTCATCAGGCGGTGGGCGCCGGATTTTACGGTTTCCGGGGCGCATGCCGGCATGCATTTGCTGGTGACGGCTAATAATGGATTGAGCGCCAGCGAGATGAAGCTGCGCGCCGCGGCGATGGGAATCCGCGTTTATACGCTAAAGGAACTGACGATCAGGGAGGAGCGCATGGGGCTTCCGGCGCATCTTGCCAAGGACCGGACCGTCGTATTGGGGTTCGGCGGGCTAAAAACCGATGAGCTGCGCGCGGGGCTTCGCATTCTGCGGAGCTGTTGGCGGTATGCGTGATTTGTACAACGGAAGCGATTATTGGCTTATTAGGATATTGGAAAGTGGGAGATACATATAACAAACAGGCGCAATGCCCCCTGTTGGGAACATTGCGCCTGTTTGTTATTAGCGGCCCATTTCATGGTCTGCGCGTAGTTCTTTGTAAAATGGCATAATCAATTATTTCCTATTTCTTCGCAGAGTCTTCGTCGTTAAAAAGCTCTTCCGTCTTTTCTACTGTTTCAGAAGCAATATCTGAAAGCGTGTTAGTGAGCGTCTCAGATGCTTTCTTGACATCTTCCTTGATCTCGTCTTTTGCCTGGCCTAAATTGACATAGGAACGGTCGTCAGCGGATTCCGTCTTTTCATTGGTATCGTCGTCTAAATCTTCGCTGAAATCATCGAAGTCGTCGAAATCATCGACAGAATCTTCTTCAGAAGAATTCTTTTTCTTCATAAAATAGTATGCGCCTGCTGCGGCAGAAGCGGCAGCAGCAGAGAATAACAGGAATTTACCAAACTTTTTTGCCATAACGGACTCCTTTCAAATGGTTGCTGTCTTTAGATAACTGACATCCTTAGATGGCGGCATGCCTGAGTGACTGACATCTATGGATGGTTGGTATCAGAAAAATGGAAATTTATGTTATTTATTTTAATACATTTGTGACAATCTCACAAGTCATTATATGCAAAAAGTCGGAGCTTAAACATAACTTTTGAAAATTTGATCTGACAAGTCAATTTTACTATTTTTTACTCAAAATATTCTGCTAATTTTTTCTTTCAAATCATTTCTTAATGGTTGTGGTATGCGCCCAAATGTGATATGATAGATTTCGACTCGCTCAGTCAAAGAATGTCGAAATATGACGGCATTTTTTGGCGGAGTCAAATGAGGGGGACATATTTTGCAGCTGTTTATCACAGCGTGGAGAAAAGCCGGTATATCTACGGCGGGCGGACTTAGCCAAAGGCGGACAACTATGTCAATGACTGATGGGGTTTACATATGAATGAAAAATTTTGGGATATGAAAAAGGAAAAGCAGGACCGGATCATGAATGCAGCGATCAGCATATTTGCGACGCAGGGTTATGCGCATGCGAGCACGGATGAAATCGTAAAACGCGCCGGCATCAGCAAGGGACTGTTGTTTCATTATTTTATCAGCAAGCAGGGGCTGTATGATTTTTTGTATGACTATTTCAGTCGATTCATGAGACTGGAGCTGTCCGGAATCGCCCAAAGGGAGCGGGAAGGTTTTTTCGAACGCTGTATTGCTATTGAGACGGCAAGAATGCAGGCAATGAAGCAATATCCGTTTATTCAGTGCTTTTTGACCAGGGCGGATGATGAGGATGCTGCCCTGATCGGAGAAAACTTTGGCGTAGCGCGCAGACAGTACCGTGAGTTTTGCGAGACACTATATATAGGGAAGGAACAATATCGTGCGAAGTTTGCGGATCATTATAAAATCTGGCGGAATCTGGAATTGGATGTGTCACAGGGAGCCGCGCGGAGGAATACGATAAACGGAGAGCTTGATACCAGGGCATACTTTCTTGAAGTGTCGGAGGTGTATGCGCTGCTTGCGGAGAGGGTGACGGAGAGCGCCTTATTTGCGGACAATGAAGAAGACGCAGAAATCCCGCAGGAGTCAGAGACAGTATAGAGCAGGTACAAAAGGACTAAAAAGCAGGGATTTTTTCGAAAAATTTTCTAATTTTATATGAAATCATTTGATTGTACTTAGAAAAATACTTTACAACTGGGAAAAAATGTTATATAACTTCTACAACATCTAGTGTAATTGTTGTTTTATGTCAGAAAGGAAGGACAGAAATGATAACAAAGAAAATTTCAATGACACCTGAGGATGTGAAACAGTTTGTAAATGTTGCGACGAAATGTGATTTTGATATTGATATTTCCAACCGCAGCTTTGCGGTGGATGCAAAATCGATTGTTGGTGTGTTAGGCTTAGATTTTTCAAGCCCGCTCTACGTCAGCTACGATGGTTATAATGAAGAATTGGAGAAGCTGATGCACACCTATGCCTGTGCATCATAAAGACACACGGATGTGACAACTGTTTCTCTAGGTGGGACACCCCGTTTGGGAAAAGAGAGCATGTAACGGTCTGGCCTTTGGCTTTATCTGTTACGATTATGGAGCCGTTTCGGTTATGTATTTGCGTAACGCGTGCGGTCATGCTATCATATTCCTGAGCGGGGTGTTTTTTATGCAGGAACATATTTCAGTCAGGACTTTGGTGGAGTTTCTTATGCGGAGCGGGGACATTGATAACCGGCATGCAGCGCAGTCTGAGAATGCGATGCAGGCGGGCAGCCGCATGCACCGGGAAGTCCAGCGCAGTATGGGACCGGAATACCGCGCGGAGGTCAGTCTGTCCCATATAGTCAGTCTTGGAAGCTATGAGCTTGTGATAGAAGGCAGGGCGGACGGGATCTTTATGCAGGACGGCGCTGCCACGGTAGATGAGATCAAGGGGACGTACCGGAACCTGCGTGGGATCAGGCAGCCGGTTCCGGTCCATCTGGCGCAGGCAAAATGCTATGCTTATATGTATGCGCTACAGGAGAAGCTTTCAGAGATCCGGGTGCGTATGACTTACTGTCAATTAGAGACGGAAGCTGTAAAATATTTTGAGGAAGTATATTCGTTTGAGGAATTGTCTCTTTGGTTTGACGCGCTGATCACGGAGTACCGGAAATGGTCCGATTACCGCATGGACTGGCTGGAGCGGCGCAACGCTTCGATCAGGGAGCTTGCATTTCCGTTTCCATACCGGAAAGGACAAAAAGAACTCGTTACCTATGTATACCAGACGATCTATCATAAAAGGAAACTGTTTATTGAGGCGCCGACTGGCGTGGGAAAGACGATCTCGACCGTGTATCCGGCGCTCAAAGCGTTGGGGGAGGGACGCGCGGACAGGCTGTTTTATCTGACGGCAAAAACGATCACGCGGACCGTTGCGGTCGATACCTTGCGTCTGCTTTCGGAAAAAGGTATGCTCTTAAAGCGTGTCCTGCTTACGGCAAAAGAAAAAATCTGTCCGCAGGCGGAGACCGTCTGTAATCCTGAGGCGTGCACGTATGCAAAGGGGCACTATGACAGGATCAATGACTGCCTGTATGAGTGCCTGACGGGAGAAGATAGTTTTTCACGTGAAGTGATAGAGCGTTATGCCGAAAAGCACAGGGTATGTCCGTTTGAGATGAGTCTGGATATGAGCCTGTTTTCGGATGCTGTGATCTGTGACTATAATTATGTGTTTGATCCACATGTATATCTCAAACGTTTTTTTGGAGAGGGAAATACGGAGCGTTATCTTTTTTTGATCGATGAGGCGCATAATCTGGTGGAGCGCGGCAGGGAAATGTACAGCGCTGTCTTGTATAAGGAAGATTTTCTTGAGCTGAAGCGGGTGATCAGCAAGGCGCTTGAGGGCGGAAATAAAGGCAGGGACGCGGCGGGCATGCTTGCCGATACCATGCAGGAAGAGCATCAGGGAGCCGGACAGCTGACACTGGCGGATGCCATGCAGGAAGAGCATCAGGGAGCCGGACAGTTGACACTGGCGGATGCCATGCAGGAAGAGCATCAGGGAGCCGGACAGCTGACACTGGCGGATGCCATGCAGGAAGAACATCAGGGAGCCGGACAGTTGACACTGGCGGATACTGTACGGGAAGGGCATCAGGATATCGGGCAGGGGAGCGCACAGCTTTATGCCATCAGGCGGCTGCTTGATCAGTGCAATAAGGAGCTGCTTGCCAGAAAGCGGGAGTGCGAGGGCTGTGTGACCGATCCGGAGCTTGGTAGTTTTACGCTTGCCTTAAACCGGTTGTCGGAAGCAATGGGAAAGTATCTGGAGAATACGGATTCCGGCGGTATGCCCGAACGGGAGGAAATCTTAGATTTTTATTTTGAGGTGTCACATTTTTTGATGATCACAGAGCTTGTGGATGAGCACTATGTACCGTATATGCAGTTGGATGAGGAAGGGCGGTTTCTCGTAAAGCTGTTCTGCGTCGATCCGTCAGGCAATCTTGAGGAGTGCATGGGGCGGGCCGTAAGCAGTGTGCTTTTTTCGGCAACGATGCTTCCAATCCAATATTATAAGAAGCTTCTCGGAGGGACATCAGAGGATTATGAGGTATATGCCGGATCGACGTTTGACGACCGGAAGCGCGGGATCTTTATTGCAGATGATGTGACAAGCAAGTATACGCGAAGGGGAGAGGATGAATACCGCCGACTTGCAAAATATATCCGGCGGATCGTGGACTGCCGGTATGGGAACTATATGGTTTTCTTTCCGTCACATCAGTTTTTGCGAAGAGTTTATGAAGTGTTCTCTGAGGAGGAGTATGACGCTTCGTATATGGACTGTATCGTGCAGGAAGGGAATATGGATGAGTCCGCAAGGGAGGCATTTTTAGCACGTTTTTCAGGAACGCAGGGGCAGCAGGCAGAGGGAGAATGCGCGGAAGCGGATGGCAGAGAGGACGCGTCTCAATGTGAGGAGGCAGGGGACGGTGAGGACGTGTTTCGATGCGAGGAAGCACAGGACCGGTGTCTGATCGGCTTCTGTGTGCTCGGCGGATTGTTTGGAGAGGGGATCGACTTAAAAAGGGATGCGTTGATCGGTGTGGTCATTGTCGGAACCGGACTGCCGCAGGTCTGCGCAGAGCGAACGATACTGAAGGATTATTTTGACGGGGACGGCGGCGTTGGCTTTGATTATGCTTACCGGTATCCGGGGATGAATAAGGTGCTGCAGGCGGCGGGCAGGGTCATTCGGACTGCCGAGGATATCGGGGTCGTGGCGCTTCTTGATTACCGGTTCTGTCATCCTGAGTATCGGGCGATGTTCCCACGCGAATGGGAGAATATGGAACAAGTACGGCTGGATACGATCGGCAGACGCATTGAGCGGTTTTGGGATGAGTGGTTGTAATGAGTTAACTTCAATTGTTATACGTAAGTCAGGTAATTTTAGCTGCAAAGAAAGAGAGGACTGTATGAATCAAATCCTGTGATTTCATAATCCCGATGAAGAAAATGGCTATCTCAGCGATTGGTATCCTTCCTGTTTTACGGTGGACAAGATCACATTTTCGTCAATGGAGCAGTATATGATGTATCGCAAGGCAGTCTGCGTTCACGACAGCGATATTGTGCCTTCAAATCCTTGCCACAGATGACGTTGCCCGTATCAAGGAACTCGGATGGCTGTATCGGGGTATGTTGACGCGCGTGCTTCCGGAGGGGCCTGCTATCTGAGCAGGGCAATTTCTTCTTTATAAGGAGGAAGTGTCTGACCGGGATGCTCCGGGTCGGGGCGGTAGGGTGTTTCCAGAATTTTTGGAACGGAAACAAAATCCGCGTGATGGACAATGGCATGGAGGGCGTCAAAGCCAATGAAGCCCTCTCCGATATTGGCGTGGCGGTCCTTGTGACTACCGCGCTCGTTTTTGCTGTCGTTGATGTGGAATACGGCAATCTGATCCTTTCCGATCAGACGGTCAAACTGCCCAATCACACTGTCAAAATCATGCACGATGTCATAGCCGGCATCATGGATGTGACAGGTGTCAAAGCAGACGCGCAGCCGGTTGTTCTGCATGACGCCGTCATAGATTGCCGCGAGCTCTTCAAACGTTCTGCCGATCTCGGAACCTTTTCCTGCCATTGTCTCCAGTGCGATCATGCCGTCGGGACAGGCGTCTAACACTTCGTTTAACCCCTTGATGACGCTTTGCGTCCCTGCATCAACACCCGCACCGACATGTGCGCCGGGATGAAGAATTAAGATTTTGGAGCCCATTGCGGTGCTTCGTTTCAGTTCTAAAGTTAAAAAATTGACTGCAAGTTCAAAAATCTCCGGCTTTACGGTGTTGGCAAGGTTGATGATATAGGGAGCATGGATGACGATTTCCCTGATGTCATGTTCGTGAAGACAGGTCCAGCCCTCGCCGACCTTTAATTCTTCAACCGGGCGGCGCTTGGTATTCTGCGGCGCGCCGGTATAGAGCATCAGCGTATTGGCGCCGTATGAGACGGCTTCTTTTGCGGAGCCGAGAAAAAAGTCCGGAGCATTCATGCCCACATGGGAACCGAGTAAGATCATAGAAAACCTCCTGGAAATACATTTGACACAGACTGCATATCAGCCCGGCGGGGCGAAAGTCTGTTCATGATCATTTCATAAACAGGATAACATACATTCTACAAAAACGAAACAGGCCAGCATACATTCTACAAAAACGAAACAGGCCAGCATACATTCTACAAAAACGAACAGGCCAGCATACATTCTACAAAAGCGAACAGGCCAGCATACATTCTACAAAACGAAACAGGCCGGCATACATTCTACAAAAACGAAACAGACCGGCATACGTTCTTCAAAAGCGAAAGTGCGCAGGTTCATTCCGAAACACTTCGGCGGACTCATTCCGAAATCTTCAGCCGACTCATCCCGAAACATTCCCCGCTTCTAAACGGATGATACGGTCGTATCCGTTGACGCAGGAGTTGCTTAATTTATGCGATATAAACAGGCAGGTCACATCCCGCAGCGTAAGGATCAGCATTTCAATCTTCTCCGCCATGCCGCTGTCCAATGCGGAAGTCGCCTCATCAAACAACAAAATCTTTTTTTGATGGTAAAGTGCACGGGCGATCGCGATACGCTGGCGCTCGCCGCCTGAGAAATTCGCGCCGTTTTCGCCTGCCAATGCCTGCAGCCCGCCGTCAGTGCGGCTTATAACCTCTTCCAGTCCGGCTTCACGTACCGCAAATGCCAGCCGCTCCGGATCTTTTTCCCGAAACAGACAGATATTCTTTTCGATCGTATCATTAAAAAGAAAAACATTCTGACCGACATAAGCGCATTCCTTAAAAAAACACCCGTATTCTTTTAACTCTGTTCTGTCTATAAAGATTTGTCCGTCGTATGACGGGTAGTACTGCATCAATAGCTTGAGGATTGTGGATTTTCCGCTTCCGCTGTCGCCGGTCAGCGCATATTTTTTTCCTTTTTCCAAAGTAAGGTTCAAGCGGGACAGCACATTATGCTGCCCGTAGGAAAAAGAAACGTCCTGAAATACGATGTCGTGACCGCTGTCTGATAAGGATGCTGCCAGATCTGCCGCATTGCCTTTTGCCCGATTCGGCGAAATGGAAGCGGCGTGACCGGTCCGGTCCGGAAGAATGGGTGAGGCATGCTTCGTGGGAACAGAAAGAGCGGGGGTTATGCATGTGCCATGTTCCTGTAACAGTTCTGTGATCTGCATTAAGACCGGTCGGACAGAAGTGAAAAGTCCGAACATGGAGGTTAGCTGCGAGGCAGGTGAAATGACCTGTCCGGACAGCTGTGTGACAGCGACGATGCTCCCTAAGGTGATATAGCCCTTTGCCGCCAGAAACCCGGCAAACAGCATGATCAGAAACTGCGTCAGGATGGACGCCGTATTAGCGATTCCCTGAAGTTTTGCCATTTCACATCCCTGCCGGTATTTGGAATGTTCCGCCTGTGTCAGACGTTCTAAGCAGCGTGACTCCAGCTCTTTTTCAATGGAGTAGTTTTTGATCAGCTCATAACCGTCTAATAGTTCGTTTACCTCTGTTTGATAATCGGCAGCCTTTTCTGCGGCAGTCTTCTGTGTTTCGGCTAATTTTTTTGAGAACATCTTAGGAATCATGGTAGGTACAAACGTGCAGACGAGCGAAAAAAGAGCGACGAGCGGGTTTGTCACAATTAAAACGACAGCGGCGAGCGTCATGCTCAGGATGGACTCATAGATGGAAAAGAAATTTTTGAACGCGTTTTCTTCAACCAGACTCATATTATGATTCAGTATGGCAATATAAGTCCCTTTGGAATCCTGATGGTAGGATACCATGTCTTTTTGTAAAACGGCGTGCATCACATCCCGTTTTAGCGCAGTCATGGCATTCATGATACATCTGCCTTTCAGCCTGCCTGTCAAAAATACGGATAGACCTAAGAGGATTGCGTAAAGGATACAGGCAATCAGAATGGTTTTTAAGGGCGACGTGTCGCCGCTCTGAATGCTGCCGGATACAGCGTCGATCAGCAGACTTAACAGCACTGCGACAAAGATGACGAGCAGTGTTTGCAGGGTCTGCATGATCAACGCTGGTACAAAACAGATGTTATTCTTTGTAAGATAAGATTTCATAATTAGAACCTCCCGTTTCAGATGTTTTTCAGATGCTATCATGATACAGGGGGGTTATCTGAAATTCCATATCGGATGATGTAAATTTGTCTTACAGCGTTTGATATAAGTCCTCAGCCAGACCGATAAATGCGGCTTTTTCCTGCAATTTCAGAAAAGGGATGATGATGGAAAGCAGTTCCCGGCATTCCTCCTTCCGCCCAAGCCTTAGCAGTAGCTTTGCCTTGAAGTATTGAAGTTCCGCAAACATGACCTGATAGGGAGATTCTTTGCTGATCGTGACCGCCTGTTCGCAGATTTTGAGCGCGTCCTCGTAGGCTTCTTCATTTTCCAAAAGCTGGGACAGATTGATCATGGCGTTCAAGAGCAGCTCTAAATCGTTCCGGAATGCATGCTGGTGGCGGAGGAGATTTTCGGTGAGCGCCTCTGCAAGAGCCATCGCCTTTGTACTTTCTTTGTTTTGAAAGCGGGCGGCGCAGAGGGCGTTTAACAGATTCGCCTCCGTGACGGTCAGCGGCACATCAGGAAAATGGGTATAGGAAAAGTCTTTTTTGGTGAGAGCAAGACCCTGCTGTAACCGTTCAATGATCTCGCAGAGCGGGGCTGTCCCGCCCTGAAGGGCGATGACCGATTGCAGCAGGATGTAAAGCTGCTTTGTCCGGACATCCGTGATCGCTGTGCTGTCTATTTTGGAAAGCAGTGCAGCTGCCCTGTTAAGATCGCCGCTGTTCACTGCCGTGCCGATTCTTTTTAACTGCTGCTCTGTCTCTGAGTCCCGCCTCTCCCGGGAGGTGTTGGCAGTCTGATACAGATCGCTTCCGAGGCGTTCTAGGAGCTGGTTAATGATCCTGTCCGACGGCATCTGCGTGCCTGATTCGATACGCGAGATCGTTACGCTGGAGCAGATTCCGTCCGCGAGCTCTTCCTGTGTCAGGTTTTGTTCTTTTCGAAGGTGGCGTATGATTTCGCCAATTGCGTATTTTTCCATGAGTATCCTCCTGATATGTGGCGCATACGGAAAAGGTATGATAACGAATTTGGAGTCTGGAAGCACAGATCACCTAAAGACGGATTTATTTGGCAGAAGCAGACCTTCGGTATCTGCATTTCGGGAAACGGGAACAACCGTAAAATTGTTCTCCCGTGTGTGCTCCTTTTGCTGCGGTACGAAGTATTAGATTCGCACCGCATTTTGGACAGATTAGCTGATTACTGTGTTCTTGTGTGAAGTCCGTTCTTTTTTCTTGGATTGTCGCTTTGCTATGAGACATTACTTGAGTCGCCGCTTTGCTGTGAGGCACATTAGAAAAATCAGCGCTGTTTTGCGCATTTGGCGTTGACTGCTTTTGAGAGGCGGCTTGCTTGCTGCCTTGCTTTGTGTGAATGATATCGTCAATATGCTGCAATTTTGTAGCAGCATCCACCTGTGTATAAGGATAAAGTGTTTCGCAAACGTACTTAATTTCTCGGCATGGGTGGTACCATCCTCCGTAGAAAGTGGTCATTGTGATGGATAGTGTATCATATTTGTAATGTAATGCGCAAGGTAACTGCTGCGAAGAGAGTGTTATTTTATTTGGCTGATAACGAATAAACCGAAAACGAATATAAGTTACTGCTGTGCATCGCCGCTTCACCACGAAAATAAGTAGGTGACATAATCTGGAACCACAAAATATGGGATTGACCGGATCAGACAACCGTTGGAGCGAAAATGCAGGGTGTACATGCAGAAAATGAATTAACCATGTGTCATATGACATGTCAGTCGATGTGGATAACTCTGTGGAAATTGGGGATTTCTGACGAAATATGCCATGTGTGTCGGAAAACGCTGTGGATAAATGACAGGGCTAGCACTAAATATTGAAGGCAAAATTGCAAACCACATGATATTGTGGATGAAGGAGGACTGTGTTATAATCTTTACATAACTTGGAAAAACACCTGTGATGCGGGCGGCGAAGATCATAATGTGGACGGGAGAGTCCTTCATGGTCTTTGGGCTGGAATATGGGACCTGCGTCTGTGGGAGTGGATAGAGGATTGTATATGGATAGGAAAGAACAAAAAAAGAAGCCCGACCGGAAGCGCGGGGTCAAAGATGAGATAAAACGTGAAATGTCAACGGCGCAGGCAATCGCGCTCGGTTTTGCGGCGGCAGTATTGATCGGCTCGCTTCTGCTTAGCCTGCCGGTTTCTTCGGCGGACGGAACGTGGACGAACTATCTTGACGCTTTATTCACCGCGACCACGAGTGTCTGCGTGACCGGACTTGTAGTGGTGGATACATATGCCCACTGGAGTGTATTCGGGCAGGGGGTGATCCTGCTGCTGATCCAATGCGGCGGGCTGGGTATCGTTACGTTTACGACAGCGCTGATGGTACTGATCGGCAGGAAAGTGACGCTAAAGGACAGGCTTTTGCTTAGCGCATCGTTTAATCTGGATACGATGCAGGGGCTTGTCCGCTTTCTTGTGCGTGTTCTGAAAGGAACCCTGATCGTGGAGGGGATCGGGGCGCTCTTATGTCTGCCGGTCTTTGTGCCGGAGTATGGGCTTCGGGGAATCTGGATGTCGGTATTTCACGCGATCTCGGCATTTTGTAATGCCGGTATGGATATTATCGGAGCGGATTCTCTGACGGGATATGTTGGAAATGTGTGGATGAATCTGGTGACGATGCTGCTGATCGTTCTTGGGGGAATCGGCTTTATCGTCTGGTGGGATGTCCTGCGCGTCATCCATGAGATCCGTGAGGGCAATATTGCCCGGCGGTTCTGGTACCGGCAGCTTCGGCTTCACACGAAGATCGTTCTGGTCGTTACGCTGTCACTTGTGTTTGGAGGGGCGCTTGTTGTCTTCTTATTAGAATACGGGAATCCCGAAACATTGGGTCCGCTGTCGTTTCCGGTAAAGCTGCTCGCATCCTTGTTTCAGTCTGTTTCCTTTAGAACGGCGGGCTTTGCCACGATCTCTCAGAAGGGACTATCAGGAGGAACCGTTATTGTCGGGATTCTTCTTATGATCATTGGCGGTTCGCCGATCGGTACGGCGGGGGGGATCAAGACGACGACTGTTGCGATCGTACTGTTCACAGCTATGGCGACGATCAAGGGAGATGCGGATGTAAAAGTGTTCCGACGCACGATCCCGGCGAGAACGTTGCGCAAGGCGATTTCAGTAACACTTGTTTTCGGAACGGTGCTGCTGACCATGATTGTACTGATGTCCGTGCTTGAGCCGGGAAGCATGACGGATATTGCCTATGAGACGGCGAGTGCACTTGGCACGGTCGGATTATCGAGAAGCTATACGGCGACGATGAACGCAGCCGGAAAGATCCTGATTCTGTGCTGCATGTTCCTTGGGAGGATCGGACCGATCTCCATGGCGATCGCATTGCATATGAAAGGGCATAGTAAAGTCGACGTGAAGTATCCGGAGGAGGATGTGACGGTCGGATAAGGGCAATATAAAATAGCATACGTTACAGAAAGAAAAACGAAGATATGAAATTAGAAGAATGTGAGACTAGAAAGCTATGGAACAAGGAAGCTATGGAACAAGAAAGCTATGAAACAAGAAAGCTATGAAGCAGGAAAGATAAAAATAACAAAGATGTGAAATTGTGAAATCACCGCAGAGGTGGTAACAACGCAGAATAGGAGCGGACGATATGGAGAACAAATCATTTGCGGTACTGGGGCTTGGAAAATTTGGCAGGAGCACGGTGGAAGAGCTGGTGCGTGCCGGTGCGGAAGTCATGGCAGTTGATAACGACGAGGAAAAGGTCAAGAAAATTTCCGAGATTGCGGCTTATGCGATGCAGGCGGATGTACGGGACTCTGAGGCGATGCAGGAGCTTGGGCTTTCTAACATGGATGGCGTGATCGTGGCAATGACGGGAAGTCTTGACGCTTCCATCATGGCGACGATCATGGCAAAGGAGGAGGGCGTACCCTATGTGCTTGCCAAAGCGCAGGATGAGGTGCATGAGAGGATCCTGAAACGTGTCGGCGCGGATAAGGTCATCATTCCCGAGAGGGAGTCCGCTGCGCGTGTTGCAAGAAATATGATCTCCGGCAATTTTTTAGATTTTATCGAATTATCCGAGCGCGTGCGCATGGTAGAGCTCAGCGTGAAACCGGAATGGATGGGATACAGCCTGTGCGAGCTTGATCTGCGTAAGAAGTATTCCCTGAATGTCATGGCAATCCGGTCGGAGGGCGAGCTGGTCACAAATATTGATCCGGAGGAAAAACTTACTGCAGATATGACGCTGTTAGTGACGATCGATAAGAAAGATCTGGCAAGACTATATACCTGAGCATATATTATAAATAACCGGATGCTTTATGCGTGGCAAGTATCGTTAACGACTGCATGCATATGGGCTGGAGAAGATAATAGGGGTGCCAATGGAAGTTGTTGTTTTAACTGCGCTCGGCGTCGGCGGAGCAACCGTTGTCGGGGCGCTGATCGGTTTTTGTTTTCAGAATATATCAGAAAAAACAAATGATGTGATCTTGGGATTTGCGGCGGGCATTATGCTTGCCGCCGCTGTGCTGGGGCTGATTCTTCCGTCCATGGAAGCTGCCGGGAAAAGCGGCATCTGGATGACGGTCATTGGGATTTTGGCAGGCGCATTGTTTTTGAACCTTGTGGATAAAATAACGCCGCATCTTCATCATTTGACCGGTGTAAAGCCGGAAGAACATCACGGGCGCTCCCATATGGGACGGGTGGAGTTGTTTGTAATGGCGATCGCAATCCATAACCTGCCGGAAGGATTGGCTGCAGGCGTGGGCTTTGGTTCCGGCGATATCGGGGATGCGGTTACGATCGCGCTGGGAATTGCGCTGCAGAATATACCGGAAGGCATGATCATCATTTCGCCTATGATCGCGTGCGGCGTGGGGCGCATGCGGACGTTTCTGATTGCGGCAGGGACGGGATTGATGGAAGTTGCGGGTACGTTTATCGGATATTTTGCGGTCGGCATATCGGGAGCCGTTCTGCCGTTTGCGCTGGCGTTTGCCGGTGGTACGATGCTCTATGTTATCAGTGACGAGATGATCCCTGACACACACAGTCACGGTTATGAGCGCGCCGCAACGTATGCGCTGCTTATCGGATTCATTGTGATGCTTGTGATGGATGTATTGATATGACGGTATTGCGGGCATAAGAGATCGTATGTGCGCTGGAGCGCACATAGGGAGGATAGGAATGAATGATAAACAACGGAAGCTGGAGCGCTATCGGGAGTTGAACCGGGATGCAAAAAAAGGGCAGATCGTATGCGCGGGTTCTTCTTTAATGGAAATGTTCCCGGTGGAAAAGTTTGCTGCGGAAGCGGGAGAACCGGTTATTGTGTATAACCGCGGAATCGGAGGGTTTGTAACATCCGAGCTGCTGGATGCGCTGGATATCTGCATTTTGGATCTGGAACCTTCCCGCCTCTTTATCAATATCGGAACGAACGACCTGAGTGATGCACAGATTCCAATCTCGCGCATGATGCGCAATTATGAGGAGATCCTTGAACGAACAAGGCAGGCACTTCCTGAAATTGAAATTTATCTGATGGCATACTATCCCGTAAATTATGAGGCGGCGGCTGAGGAAATGAAGCCATGCCTGCGCATCCGGACGAATGAAAAGATCAACGCTGCCAATCAGGAAGTCCAAAAGCTTGCTGAGCGGTGCGGGTATCGCTATATCGACATCGGTGATGCGCTCCGGGATGAACGGGGCAGATTGAAGGCAGAGTATACAATAGAAGGGATGCATATCAAAGAGGAAGGATACCGTGAGATCTTTCCGGAGTTCATGAAATATGCGGCGGAGCCCGGATGGAGGAGTGGATCGGATAAGATATCGTGAGCAAAAAAGCATTGGCAGGGGGAATAGGCTGGCGGTAAATGTGGAAGTGTTTTTATAGTTCCTGCTTGACATCTAATATTATATGGCGTATAGTATTGATACAACAATATTATACGCCATATAATATTGCATAAAAATATAGGTATACCGACATGCACTTTTTGCGGGAAGGGGGAAGGGTATGGTATTTAATACGGGGGCAGCGCTGCTCGATGCGATCGTGCTGGCGCTGGCTGCGAGGGATGATGAGGGAACGTATGGCTATAAGATCACGCAGGATGTGAGGATGGTGATCGAGCTGTCGGAATCAACGCTCTATCCGGTACTGCGCAGGCTTCAGCGTGATGAATGCCTTTTGGCATACGATAAAGAATTTGCGGGAAGAAACAGGCGTTATTATAGAATCACGGAAATTGGAAAGGCGAAGCTGCACTGGTATGAACTGGAATGGAAAAGTTATGCGAATAAAATAACAGGCTTATTTGAGGGAGGAAAAGGAGATGAGTAAGGAAGCATTTATCCGGCGGCTGCGCGAACTTCTTGCCGGACTTCCACAAAGCGAGGCGTCGGAAGCGATCCAATATTATGAGGATTATTTTGCGGATGCCGGCGTGGAAAATGAGGAGAAGGTCATAGAAGAGCTTGGCAGTCCGGAGAAAGTGGCTGCAAACATCCGCGCAGATCTCGGAATGCCTCAGACCGGTGATCCGGACGGGGGATATGGCAGGGATGAAGCCGGCAGTGCGGGCGGGGGAAATGACCGTACTTCACGAAGTCAAAGCAGCGGGGACGAATATTCGGGCAGAACGTATGATGGCATAAGCGGAGCCGGGGAGAACCGGCATGATGGCGGCTGGTATGGAGGGGACGGATATCATAACAGACGTTACGAAGAGCCGCCGAAGCAAAGGAACACCGCGTTATGGATCGTACTGGCGATCTGTACCTGTTATCTATGGATCCCGCTGCTCCTTGTGGCGGTCATCCTTGTGTTTGTCGCAATTATTATGGTCTGCGCGCTGAGCTTTGCTTTTGCGGTAACGGCGCTTGCGCTTGGCGTGACCGGAATTGCACTGGTCGGTGTGGCAGTCGTAAAAATGTTCGTATCCCCTGCGGCTGGTCTGATCATTTTGGGAGCGGGACTAATCATGGCGGGACTGACGATTTTTGCAGTCTTTTTGGTGGGACTGTTGTTTGGAAAAGTGATGCCGTCATTTTTTAGATGGATCGGTTCACTGGGCAGAAAAGCACATAGAAGGAGAGGTGGCATGTGATGAAGCGGTCAACGAAAGCATGGATCAAAATAGCAGGTGTTATGACTGCGGCCGGCATCGCTTTTCTGATGGCAGGCTGCGCGATGGGAGGATATGATACGTTGAGAAACTGGGTCAAAAACGGGGATCTGTCATGGAATTTCGGGGATTTTGGTTTTTTCGGATGGGGATCGGGCAATTCGGTCCGGTTTGACAGCAGATTTCCGGTCTATGAGGGAGATGTGGAGCGGACAAAGATCGAAGACGCGCAGCAAATCAGGCGGCTGTGTTTTGATGCCGGCGGCGGATTGATCGAGATCAAGATCTCGGAGGACGGCGGATACTGGTTTTCAGGTGATCATGCCAAAGAGTTTCAGTGTTATGTGGATAACGGCTGTCTGGAGCTTCGTGCCAAGGGCGGATCGTGGGTAAACAACCATAATTATGATCACGTGATCACGGTATGGGTGCCTGCGGAAGAATCTTACGGCGGAATCGATCTGGATATCGGAGGAGGTGTTCTGAGAGCAGAAAGGTTGTCCGGTGATGAGATCTCCGTTGATGTGGGAGCAGGAAGCGTTGAGACGGATGAACTGAACGGGACCAATATCGAACTGGATCTGGGAGCAGGCGAGATTTTGGTGCACCGCGCGGATGCAGAACGGATCTCCATTGACATTGGTGCCGGTAAAGTCCGGATAGATGCGTTTTCCGTGCAGAAACTGAATGCGGCCCTGGGCGCGGGAGAAGCTGTGCTTACGGAAGGTGAAGTGCAGGATGCAGACCTTTCCGTGGGTATGGGGCAGATCGATTACAGTGGTTCGGTCACGGGGGATCTGAAGGCGGAATGCTCCATGGGGCAGATCGATCTGGAGCTGAACGGAAAGCCTGAAGACCATAATTACGTGGTCGAGTGCAGCATGGGTGAGATCAGGGTGGATACCCGGAAGTACGGCGGTATGGCTTCCTCCCAGACGGTCAGCAATGGTGCGGACAGTGACTTCGAACTCGAATGCAGCATGGGAGGAATCAGCGTGACATTTGTTCCGTGAGCATGAGCAGGTCACGCTGCCCGATCATGAAATAACAATTGTTTCTCCTTTTTCCTCAGATTTCCGGAAAGTTTTCGAAAACGATGACTTTCCGGAAATATTATGCTATAGTAATTGAGAGCGGCAGGCACCGTGCGGAGTGAGAGAAGGAAGCTTTGAAACAGCGCATGGAACCGGAGTAAAGGAGGAGGAGCATCATGATTTCCGCAGAAGATATTGCTGATTTTTATGCGCGTTATAAGCAGAACCTGAAAGCGGAAGCCGGGATCGTAAACGATCTGCTGTCCGCGCGGGATCAGGAGATCTGGGCCGAGAAACTGAAGAGAAAAAGACGTTCGATGCGGTATTTATATATTGAAAATGAAGCGCTCCTCAATGTCTATGTTCGTCCTTTCTTAGATGAAAACGCCTTAAATGACGAACTGGCTGAGGAATTTCTGCATCAGATTCATGCGGCGTCAGGGGAATCATGTGAGGATGATCTGGCGTTTCGCGAGGTTGCGGAGACGTTAAGACGCTACTATAAGGAGAAATACGATGTGTCGGGAAGCCGGGATGAGCATGCGTACACAAATTATCTGTGGGCATGCAGCATACTCGGCGCTTATTATAACCGCGGTTTCGAGAAAAGCGACGGGGAGCGGAGCCTTGCCTGCTATGAAGAGATCAGAAAACTGCGCGCGCGGTACGGAGAACTGGAAGATTTCGAGCTGCGCAGGCGGGTCGTATTTTCTTTTTATAATTATGCGGTGGTGAGCCGTAATTTTGAACTTGTCGATGCTGCCGGTCTCATCGGACTTCTGAATGAGGCGCTCTCTTTTTATGAGGACCCGGAAGTACGTGCGCTGGATGGGGAGAGAATTGACTTTACTGCACTCTGCCGGGAACTGAAAATCCATACGATTGGGAATTTTATATTGGGGCATGAACGGGGAGAAGTGGAAAAAGACATTCTTTCGGAGTGCCGCAGGGTATTAGAGGACTGTTATAAGGAGAGTTTGTCTAAGAATCCGGAGCCCTATGAGATGGCGGACGGAATCTACTGCGCCTACACGCGCTGCCTGTTCTTTCTGGGTGAGTTCGATTGTACGGAATATCTGAATGATTATAAACGATATTGCGATTATGTGATCGCGAGGGATACGTTTGATACCCTGCCCGGCATTCCGTTTTGGAACAGCAGGCTGTTTAGGGTTTGCAATCAGCATCTTCCCGTGATCATTTCTGCATTATCAGAATATAAAGATGAGTATCGTCCTGCCGGATGCGCAGATGCCGGGGATGAGCGGACGAATGCCGGAGCCGGACAGCCGGATGCCGCGGATAGTGCTAAAATCATGGCGGAATGTGTCGGGCAGTATTTGGAAATTCTCAGCCAGATGCCGCGTACCGGCTGCGTGAACTTTGTCAATGATGTGACGGCGGAATCGCTTCTTTCCATACTGAACCGGCTGTCCGGCAGTGAGATCGATTTTTCTTTTTTTATCCGTTCGACCATTTGGCGGGATGAGATGACGCTCATTCATGCAGAGCTTGTCGGGCAGCTTGCACGCCGGATCTTAAAAGAAGTTTTTGAACAAAAACCGGAGCTGCTGATCGGGGAGTACGGGTGCAGGAATGTTTTAGAAGTATTGGAGAACAGGGAGAGGCTGACAGCATTTGCAGACGGGGCCGCGCAGATCTTTGATATCGGAAAGATAAAGCTGGCAGGCATTGCCGGCAAGCAGTCGCGCAGATGGACGCAGTGGGAAAAGGAGAAGATGCTCGGGCATCCGAGGCTCGGCGTTGAGATGATCAGGAAAGCGCCGTTTCTTATGCCGTACGCGGATATTGTGCTCGGACATCACAAATCCTACGATGGAAAGACGGGGTATCCGCCGGAGTTTGACAATACTGCTTCCGAACATCGTTTTTTTATTGAACTGATTCATATTTGCGATTTTCTGTGCTCCGAGACGGAATGGATGGGGCGGGCGGCTGCGGATACAGGGAGATTCGGGCGCTGTCTTGAAGAACTCAGGCGGGGGAGCGGTACGCGCTATCAACCGGAGCTTGTGGAACTGATCGTTGGGGAACCGGCGCTGAAAAGGGATCTGTCTTATCTGCTGTGTGCGGGACGCAGCCGGATCTATTATGAGATCTATCAGAGAGCAGTCTTAAACAGGAGCGGGGAAGCATCGTATGCGAAGGGTCAGGAACTTCAGGTGCATGAGGCGCAGGAAGAGAATGCAGGAGCGCCTGATGCGTGCGGTCATATCGTGGAGAATGAGGATGTCCGTGATCTTTTAGCCTCGTTTGCGGCGCTGGAGAATATCGGGATTGCCGTCATGTCGGACCGGAAAATTCTGTTTCATGCGGACGGAAGCGACGTATGGGATGAAAAGAGCATGCTTCGCGCAGAAGACTGGACACAGGAAAAAAGAAAACGGCATGAGTTCCTCTTTGAAAAAAGCGGCGGGGGTACGGTCTCATTTGTGTTTTACGCATCTTCGTGGGATGAGAAGCGTTCCCGCTGTGCGGAGAGTCTTGCGTGTGCCTGCATGCGCCTGTTAAGGCAGCAGGACAGGATGCAGAAAGTAATAGAGCATTATGAGGGCGAGCGCGAAAAAAAGGATGTATTACTGGATACCGTACAGGCAAGCGGCATGGAGAACGAAAGTATTGTGCGGGTGCTCTCCCGCGATATCCTGCTGATGCTGCGCGTGGATATGTTTACGGGAGAAAGCCGCGTGCTTTGGCGCGGCGGCAGGGGAATCTTTGACGGAATACAGAGCGGCGCGTATGAGCAGTTTTTGAAAAGGCTGTCGGGCGCTGTTTTTGAGGAGGACTGGTCTGAGGCACGCCCGAGACTGCAGCTTGACAAAATGTCCCGTACCCTGATAGAACAGAACGGTGTGTCAAAACTGGAACTGCGCATTTTGATCGAGAGACGCTGGAACTGGGTCTGCATCGACTGCGCACAGGCAGCGGAGCGCGGCATGGTGCCGAGCGTCATGATGTTGACGATCCGCGATATACACGAGAGCAGACAGCAGAGCGAACAGATCAACCGGAGTCTGAAAGAGGCGTATCAGGAGGCGGAGGACGCCAACCGTGCAAAAAGCATCTTCCTGTCCGCCATGTCTCATAATATCCGCACGCCGATGAATGGAATTATGGGTATGATCGAGATTGCGAAAAAGAATCCCGGCGGCGGGCAGCAGCTTGCCGACTGTCTTGATAAAATGGAATCTTCCTCGCGTTATCTGCTGGGACTGATCAACGATGTGATCGACATATCCACGATCGAGAGCGGCAGACTTGAGTTCCATGAAGAGGCTTTTTCGATCAGACAGCTGATGGACACGATCGACGTCATGTACCGGCCGGACGCGGAACGCAAGAAGATTCATTTTGACATTCATATCTATCCAATGAAAGCGGAACGGGTATCCGGAGACTTCCTGCATATGCGCAAGGTGATTGGGAACCTGGTTTCCAATGCAGTAAAATATACGCCCGAGGGCGGCAGGGTGCTGATCAATGCTGAGCAGCTTCCGGCTGAGAACGATGCGGTCTCTAATTATCGTTTCTCGGTGATCGATAATGGGATCGGTATTTCACGGGAATTTATGGATCGCATCTTTGAGCCCTTTGCAAAAGGAGATGATTCTGCATCCGGTGAGTTGAACGGGACAGGGTTAGGACTTGCGATCGTGCATTCGCTTGTGGAAAAAATGAACGGAAATTTAGAAGTGCAGAGCGAACCGATGCGCGGAAGCTGTTTTACCGTGCTTGTCCCGATGAAAAAAGCGGACTCAGTAGAGGAGACGCGGCAGGGAGAACCGTTCGGCGGTATGAAAAAATCAAAGGAAGAGGGCGGTACGGAACGTTTTGAAGGCTGCCGAATCCTGCTCGTGGATGATAACGAATTAAACCGTGAAATCGCCGCCGAACTGCTTGGCGGGATCTCGCTTGAGGTCGAGACTGCCGTCAACGGAAAGGAGGCATGGGAGCTTGTCCGGGACAAACCGGACGGTTATTTTGATCTGATCCTGATGGATATTCAGATGCCGGTCATGAACGGTTATGAGGCGGCGTCCGCCATCCGCGGGATTGGAAGTCATTATGCCGCGCATCTTCCGATCATTGCCATGACGGCGAATGCACTGGCCGGGGATATCAAAAAATCAATTGACAGCGGCATGAACGAGCATATTACAAAACCGATCAATATGCAGATCATGACGGCTGTATTGAAACAGTGGCTTCCGAAAAAGACGAATGTTCCGACAGACGGGATATGGCGGGTCTGACAAAAACTGGTATGGTAAAAAAAATATAATTTGGCAGTTTCATTATATCCACTTGCGCGTATGATAGGAGTAAATCAAATGACCGTCAGAAAATCATGAGGCGGTGGTCAGTACAGGAGGGTGTGGATATGAGTGAGATTGTGGAAGAAAAGGGAACCCTGATCCAACGAACGGGGAAAAAGAAAAGCTATACGGTTCTCATTGCCGGCATGGTTTTATTGGCGGCGAGCGTGATTTTTTCTGCGTATACATATCGAAACAGCTACAGGGAATCGGTCGAATACGGGGAATGGGTCACTGAGATCAAGGAGGAGATTAAGGCGGTTGAGGCGGGAGAAGCGGAGGGAGACCTTGCGGAGCTCAACATGTGGAAGGATCAGCTTTCTGAAAAAAAAGCGGCGAAAGAAAAGCCGTATGCATACGGGCTGACGCTTGTATTTTTCAGCATTCTTCTGACCGGCAAGGGCATTTACAATGTTGTGCGGGGCGTAAGCACTGCAAAGCCGGATATAAAGCGGCTGGCGCAGGCGGGACTTTTGGCGGCGCTCTGCTATATCGGCTTTGCTTTCTTTAAGATCGATATTCCGGTCGGAACGGAAAAGACGGCGTTTCATTTTGGCAATGTGTTCTGTGTACTGGCGGCGCTTCTGATCGGAGGATTTTGGGGAGGGCTCGCAGGGGCAGTCGGCATGACGGTCGGTGATTTAACGACCGCGTATGTAACAAGCGCGCCGAAGACGTTTCTGTTAAAGCTCCTGATCGGACTGATCGTCGGACTGGTCGCGCACGGTATCTTTAAGCTCAGCCGGTCCCATGACAAGAAGTATATCGTTGGCGTGACGTTGTTTGCGAGCGTCTGCGGAATGGGTTTTAATATCGTTGCAGACCCTGTCGTCGGGTATTTTTATAAAACGTATCTGCTCGGCGTGCCGCAGGATCTCGCGAAAGCGCTTGCCAAGATCAGTGCGGTCACAACGAGCGTGAACGCGGTGGTTGCCGTGATCGCGGCGACGATCTTTTATCTGGCGCTGCGGCCGGCGCTACGCAAAGCGGGATTATTTGTTTTAAGTGAACGGGAATGAGCGGGTTATAATAGCGATATTTCACTGCGCAATCATTGCAATGAGCCTCTAAAATCGTGGTTCGCAACCTATGCCACGGTTTTAGAGGCTCATTTTCAAGAAAACTCCAGAGGAGTTTTCTTTGAAACTCGAAAAAAGTCTTCGAAGAAGACTCTTTTGTTATGAGGCGCAGATCTCCGTCTTCCAGAATCCGTGCAGGTTGCAATATGCATAGGCTGCAACGGCTTCATCGCCCTGTGCAACGAGAAATTCTGCTACGGGTTCTGTATCCGGAGTAAGCCGGCGGAACTGCCCGCCTTTTTTGGTTTCCAGAAAGATCCACTCAATGCTGTGTTCCGCGCTCATCGGGTGAAGTACGCTCCCGACGCGGACCTGGATGCGGTTTCCGTCCGCTTTGACATCGGGAAGATGCTTTTCTCCGGCTCCCTCGGATTTGGAACTGTCTAAGATCGTGAATGCGCCGTTTGTGCATTTCAGAGCAGTATCCATGCTTCCTGATACCAGATAAAATACGTTGTTTTCACATGCTGCAAATGTTGATTCCATTCTTTTTTCTCCTTTTCTGTTATAAGGTGTTTCGTAATTGCCTATATCATATGATTTGTGATTGCCTATATCATATGATTTGTAATTGCCTATATCATATGATTCGTAATTGCCTATATTATGCGTTTCGCGGCGTACTTATCTGCAGTTATCGCCGCCCGCAAACGGGGACAGCTCTAGGCGGATAAAATAGCCCTGATCGTGGTCGCAGACAGGGCATTTTTTAGGCGCTGCTTCGCCTTCATAGATATAGCCGCAGTTTAAGCAGATCCATCCTGTCTTGACATCCGAGACATAGAGCTTCTTTTCTTCCAGCCACTGCGCGAAGCGCCCGAAGCGGTCGCCGTGATATTTTTCAATCTCCGCGATCATGTGGAACGATGCCGCGACGCGCGCAAACCCTTCTTCTTTCGCTTTGTCTCCGAAGCGCTTGTACACATCGTCGTGTTCCTCGTATTCGTTATGCTGCGCCATGCGGAGCAGTTTCGCGAGGTCGTCGGTCAGGTCGATCGGGTAGCCTCCGTCAATGTGGATCGTCTCGCCCGCAAGCTCCTGTAAATGGCGGTAAAAGATTTCGGCGTGTTCTTTTTCCTGTGCGGCAGTATATAAGAATACCTGCGCGATGGCGTGTTCCTTTTGTTTTTTTGCCTCCTGTGCGCCGAAGGTGTAGCGGTTTCTTGCCTGGCTCTCGCCTGCAAATGCGCGCATCAGGTTCTCTTTTGTCTCACTGTCCTTAAAGCTGATTCCCATCTGATCATGACTCCTTTCTGTTTACAAAAAATCTTTCTGTCAGCAAAATCTTTTAGAGATACGGGTTTTCGGATCGTTCTTTCAGGCGGAGAAAACGCCTGTCTACCTCCTGCTGCAGCTCATCGACGACGGCGCCGTATTCCTCCCGTGCAAGGTGTTTTGTGCGCCCCATCATGGAGAGAAAGTCTAGTACGGGGATTTTTTTGTTTTTGGCAGCGGGGTCGTAGTTTAGAGTGGTATTGCCGTGCTCGACTTCGTAGAGCGGGAAAAAGCAGCAGTTCACGGCAGCGGCAATGACGTCCCGTTCTGATTCCGGTTTGTCGTTCCAATTTAAGGGACAGGCGGACAATGCTTTCAGATACGCCGTTCCCTGCGTTTTGGCGTACCATGCCGCCTTTGCTGCTTTCCTGATAAAATCTGCCGGATCGGATTCTGCGGCTGTGGCAACATAGGGCATACCGGTTGCCGCCATGAGCTGCGGCATGTCTTTGTGAAAAAAGGACTTGCCGTACTGCGTTTTCCCGACATGGGACGTTGCGCTTCTGGCGCCCATCGGTGTAGAGTAGGAGAGCTGATAGCCCGTGTTCATATAACCGCCGTTGTCATATTCGAATAGCAGGAGCCTGTGTCCGCGCAGCGCCGTCCCGATGGCGGAGCCCATGCCGATGTCAAGTCCGCCGTCCCCGCTTACCATGATAAAGACGATCTCTCCGGGCGGCAGTTCTCCTTTCTGCTGTTTCCGGTAACACATTTCGGCGAGTCCGCTCAATGTCGCGGCGCCGTTCTGAAACAGATTGTGCAGATACGGGACCTTAAAACTCGTCTTTGGGTATGGTGTTGTCACGATCATGCCGCAGCCGGTCTGAAATAACAACACGACCGGATCTTCGATTGCGCGAAGCAGAAGATTTAAGTTGACCGGAATGCCGCAGCCGGGGCAGGCGCCGTGTCCGGGGGCGATGCGTTTCGGTATTTTGATCGTGGCATTGAGCTGTCCGCCCTGTACGAATGCTTTTCCATCCTGTTCCGAAACTTGCGTGATGCCGAGTCCGGTCCGCTCTGCGGTAAGCGGTGCAAAAAATTCTGAGCCGCAGCCGTCAGAGTGTGCGGATGTCCCGCTCTGCGCCTGAATGCCGTCAGAGTGTGCGGATGTCCCGCCCTGTGTCTGGATGCTGTCAGAGTGAACAGATACCCCGCTCTGTGTCTGGCAGGCAGAGGGTCCTGTGATTTCAATTCCATAATAGTCAAAGTCGGGTGCCGCCGGATCATCGGCTGCCGCAAACAGGTTCAATGCGTCCTCCACAAAAAAATCTTTCCCGCCCAGTCCGTATACGCGGCTTTTCACCGATAGCGTCATACCTGCCCGCTGGAGCGCGGCGCGCACTTCCAAAGACAGGTTTCCGCCGCCTGCGCCGTAGCTGTCCTGACGGTCCGCCACGAGCAGATGCTTTGCCGTGCGGCATGCTTTTATGAGCGCATCGGCGGGAAACGGGCGCAGCAGATGGAGTGTGAGTACCCCGGCTTTTTTTCCCTGCACACGCAGCCTGTCCACCGCTTCAAGCGCTGTGTCAAAGGATGAGCCGAGCAGGACCAAAATGGTATCAGCGTCTTCCGTATGATAGCCCTCTACCGGTTCATAAGTGCGCCCTGAAAGCGCGGCGTATTCGGAAAACAGCGCTGGCAGTGCATGTTCGGCGTCGCTCATCGCAAGGTGGAGTTCATAGCGGTTTTGGATCAGGTCGGGCTCGTTCATATAGGAGCCGACCGTGACCGGATGCTCCAGATCAAAAAACGGATAAGGCTCCCTGCGTATGCCGATATATCCGCGTACGCAGGCGTCGTCGGCAAACCGTTTGCAGCGCCGTTTCTGATGACTGGTAAAAAAACCATCAAAAGCGACAGCGGCGGGCAGGCGCACCTGTTCTGCCAGCTTGAGCGCCATGAGATTGAAGTCATAAACTTCCTGAGCGCTGTGCGCGAAAAAAATGATCCATCCGGCATTCAGCATAAACATGAGGTCGCTGTGATCGCCCTTGATGGACAGCGGACCGGAGATCGTACGGCATGCCACATTCATGACCATCGGATAGCGTGTCCCGGACTGTACGGGAAGCTGTTCTAATGCATACATCAGACCGTTTGCACTTGTCGCGTTAAAGACCCGTCCTCCGCCGACGGACGCGCCGTAACAGATGCCGGCGGCGCTGTGCTCACCCTCCGCCGCGATCATGATCATGTCGGTCTGGCCTTTTGCGCGCATCAGGTCTAAGTTTTCTGCGATCTGCGTGGATGGTGTGATCGGATAATAACCCATGACGTCATAGCCGATCTGACGCGCAGCTTCAGCTGCCATTTCGTTGCCGCTTGCATAAACGGTAATCTGTTCCTTAGAAATCATAATTTTTTTCTCACTTTCCAAAGTGCTTTATACTTCCCCGCCTTCCATTCTTTTTTCTGTCAGATAGGACTCTGAGGTGATATAGCCGTCCGCGCCGGTTTTTTCGTAATAGTCGGGGCTGCGCAGCAGTTCCTGATTCGGCAGGAACCATTCCTTGTTTGGATGTTCGGCTTCCAGCCCTTTGACGAGTGCGTGCGTCGGACATACCGCAACACACCGCAGACAGCCTTTACAATGGTAATAATCAAGTCCGCAATTGATCATCATTTCTTTTCCGCGGTATGTCCCTTCTTTGAATTGAAAGACCATGTCAGGGCATGTGGAATCGCAGAGTCCGCAGTTGATGCATTTATCCTGCAAAAAAACAGGAATGTAGCCCTGTCTTGACGGGGACACATCGTTGATCACGCTGTTGCCGAAGTGGGGATTGATGCCTCCGGCCGGCATGGAGGCGGCGTTTGAGGAAGCTGACTGCGCGCGATCAGCCGACTCTGAACTGCCCGGCAATGCCGTGTCTGCCGCCGCAGGACTGTACGGGCGTATGGTGTCTGCTGCTTTTGGGACGACTGGTTCAACCGGATTCGATGCTGCGGCGCCCCCCGCCTGCACGGTGTCAGATGCCGTTGAATTGCCAAACGAATCTTGAAGCGGCGGCATCGGCACCGGGGAAGCGGCTTCATAGCCTGCGCGCAGTCCCGCAAGATTGGCGGCAAGCGCATCGGGATATTTTTTACCGAGTGTTCCGGCGCAGATTTCTTCGGCGGCGGAAAGCGGGATGAAGCCGGAGGCTTTTGCGATCGCGCCGAGCATAACGACATTGATGCGGGAATGTGTTTTGATTGCAAGTTCCTGTGCCGGAAGTGTGTAAAGCGCGCCGATTCCGGTCCGTGCCGTAAGTCGGCGCAATCTGTCGGCAGCGTGGCACGGCGCATCCGATGTGTGGAGCACGATCACGGTATCGCGCGTGCAGCCTTTCAGTACACTTTCGTCCGACAAGAGCGCTTCATGAAAAATGCAGAGCAGATGGGGACTGACTACCGGCGAGTGGACACGGATCTCCTTTTTTGGTTCGCAATAGCGGATGAAAGCTTTCACGGGAGTCCCGGTCTTTTCCGAGCCGTAGCTTGAAAAGCTGGCGCTGTTTAAGCCGAGACATTGAAGCCCGAGTTCGCCGATCATTTTACCGCAGAGATTGGCGCCGAGACCGCCGATGCTCTCTAAGCGGATTTCATAATAGCCGTTATCATTGATCAGGGGGAGACTGATTGATTCTGCCATGAAGAGTTCCATACCTTTCCGAAAGGTTTTTGTTATTTGGAAGTATGGACGTTTTTTTGAGGTTCATACCGCAGAAAATTACAAAACGATGTTTGCACTGGATCATGCAGGAAATATTCTGCCCGATCTGGCAAAAGAGTATCTGCAGAGTGAAAAACTTGCAGAAGCAACGGACAGCCGATATGGAGCGGGCTGTATTCTTGTGCCATGCGGACAAAAGAAGTATAATAGGTTCTGCTTAAAATATATCATGGATGATCGATCAGACTTATCCGACTTGACGGAATTTTGACTTTTATCTCCTATAATGATAAAGACCGGGGCATCATAAAAAAGACCGGAGGTGTCCGCATGGCATATAAAATTTAATTGTTGATGATGAACCGATCCTGACCGAGCTGCTTTCGTCCCATCTGCAGGATCACGGCTATACGGTTTATACTGCTGGCAGCAGCGAGGAAGCTTTGGCAAAATTGAATACAAAGCCGGATCTTATTCTTTTGGACATCAGATACCATGCGTGACTTGGGGGCTATCGAAGAAACAGAAGTTTGCCGCAGGGAGACGGAGCTTCCTTACAGCGTGATCTTCAACGACCAAACGCTGACCTATTCTTTGGAAAACCGGACGACCGGCACTTTGACGGAATTACCCCTCTCTCCGCTTTTTGGGGTCTTTTCGGAGGAAGAATCCGTCAAGGCGGTTTATATGACTGCCCCGTACATTTACTATATGGTCTCATGCACGGAGCGGTATGTTGACCGGGTCGGCAGCTACAACAGCACATCTACTCAGGTGTCCATCGTCCGACTCCATATGGAAACCTGGAGGTCATCGCGGACGGTATATGGGACTATCATGATTACCTGCCCGCTTATAGGAACGGATATAATTTCCAAAATTAGAAAGTGAGAAAAATACGGGACTCATTCCGCAAGAAATCTGTTATAATATAATAGAAAAGAGCGCAGGTTATGTTATTTGTGAAGCATCATGCGGAAGCGTCTGCGAAAAAAGTCAGGAAGGGAGTAAAATGCCGGTATGAAGAATGAAAAAGAAGAAAACCAGAACCTGAGAACGAATGATATTGCAGAAGAAGATATTGACGCAGTTCTAAAAATGCTGGAGGACTTCGGGAAGTCCGAAGAGAGTCGGTTTAAGGTTGTGATGTCAGATCAGATGGAACAGGGAAAGAGCGAAAAACAGTACCATCTGGGAAGATGCGACATCGGCAGCCCGTGGGCGAAGGGAAAAGCATTTGATGTGCTGCCGGACGAGGCGGAAAAAGGGAATACTTGCGGTTGAGGGGATTTATGTAACTGCGCAGATGGATGCCGGTACATGGCCGCGCCGTTTCTCTAAAGCAGGGCAGGACTTCCGAAACAAGGCAGGATCTTCCGAAACAGGGCAGGACTTCTGAAACAGGGCAGGATCTTCTAAAGCAGGGCAGGATCTTCTAAAGCAGGGCAGGATCTTCTAAAGCAGGGCAGGATCTTCTAAAGCAGGGCAGGATCTTCTAAAGCAGGGCAGGATCTTCCGAAACAGGGTATGATCCTCTGAAACGGGGGATTGAATTTGTATGACGAGATTGTTGTCATGTTGCACAAAGCATGTGGTTAGCAATGCCTAACACATTAGTCAGTATGATGAAACTGTGTGCAGCAGTAAAAATCGCGTTGACAAAAATCAAAAGGAGTTATATGATAAAAATTGGTTAGCGAGAACTAACTAATATGAAATTCTGGGATGTCAGGCGAAGTCAGGCATCCGTTGTTTCGCACAAGAGGTTAGCTAAAACTAATTTATAATCAAAAGAGTTATATGAAAACGCAAAGCGTTTCGGAATGGGGAATGTAGGATGCCGTTTACATTGTCAGAAATCGGAGATCGGTTACCGGTGCGGTTTGGCTTATGCGGCGGCGCTTATGGTTTACCGGATCGGCTCGGCGTTTGCGGGAAACCTGAAAGTGATCGGTCTGCTTGCGGCTATCATTATTCTTGGCGGTATGATCTATATGCTGTTTAGACTGTATGAGGAAGCGGCAAAGCTGATGAAAAAAGTGAAGGCGGCAAAATAATGTCATGCTCCATCTTGCAGGCATCATTTGCCGCGGTCACTGGGTCAACACCAAGATGGATCCCGAACATATTTTTTTGACATGAGGTTAGTCAATATTAACCACAGAAAGACAGGAGGAATTTCGTATGATCAAGATAACGGTGGGAGTCGACGGGATGGCGTGCGGTATGTGCGAGGCGCATGTCAATGATGCGGTACGGAAAGCTTTTCCGGTTAAAAAGGTGAGCAGTTCGTATGTAAAAAAAGAGACGGTCATTCTTACAGAACAGGAGATTCCGGAATCCGGGATCAGGAAGGTTATAGCGGAGGCGGGATATGATGTGACAGGTATCAACAGGGCGCCGTACGAGAAAAAAGGGCTGTTTTCACGCAGACACACATGAGCGACAATCCGGAGGGTATCAGAATGGATATATTATGGAGTATGGCCGCTGCGGCTGCAATGGTTCTTTTAATTTTGACTTTCTGCTTTGGAATAAAAGCGGCATGCAGGAAATTATTAAAAAACGGAAGAAAAAAATAGCAGAAGAAAATAAAGAACGGAAATGAGGGAGACTTATGTCGGAAGAAGATAGAAAGTTTTTGGAGATTGTAGACTTGAAGAAAGGCTTCGGCAGCGGGGATACCCGTCAGGAGGTTTTGCGGGGGATTGACTTTTCGGTGGCAAAAGGCGAATTCTGCGTGCTTTTGGGACCGTCGGGTTCCGGAAAATCCACGCTGCTGAACATCATCGGAGGAATTGACGGCGCCGATTCCGGTTATATATCCATCAATGGCGACAGACTTTCGAATATGGATGAGAAGAAGCTGACATGGTACCGCAGGAGGCATCTGGGTTATGTTTTTCAGATGTATCATCTCATCGGGAACCTGAATGTGGAGGAAAATATTGAGACGGGCGCATATCTTTCCGGGTCCCCGCTTGATATGGAGGAGCTGCTTTGCACCCTCGGGTTATACGAACACAGGCATAAGCTTCCGAATCAGCTTTCGGGCGGACAGCAGCAGCGTGTGTCGATCGGAAGGGCGATCGTGAAAAATCCGGATATTCTTCTTTGCGACGAGCCGACAGGAGCGCTTGACTACAGCACGTCAAAGGAAATATTAAAGCTGATCGAGGACGTAAACAGGAAGTATGGGAATACGGTCATCATGGTTACCCACAATGAAGCGATTCGGAATATGGCAGACCATGTGGTGAAGCTGCGCGACGGCAGGATCCGTCATAATGACCGGAACGAACATAAAATTTCCGCGGCGGAACTGGAATGGTAGGAGGGATGGCGGTGCGAATCAAAAAAAGGAAAAACCCCCTTGCCAGACGGATTATGAGAGAACTGGCGGGCGACTGGAAAAAATATTTGGTGGTGAGCCTGTTTCTGATTCTGACAATCGGCTTTGTGTCGGGAATGTATGTGGCAAACGGAAGCATGGAGGCATCGGCATACAGCGGCAGGACGCTCTACCGGTTGGAGGACGGGCATTTTGAATTAAAAACGGCCGCGGATGAGGATTTGATCACAGCAATCGAGAGCGGCGAAAAGGTTCCGGTAACCGTATATCAGAATTTTTATAAAAATGAAACCGAGGATCGCGGCAACGACGGAATTAGTGACGGGACGGTCAGGGTCTATGCCGCGAATGAAGACGTCAACTTGGCGTGCCTGATGGACGGGCGCTTTCCAAAGGAGCAAAACGAGATCGCGATCGACCGTATGCATGCGGATAATGCGGGCATCAGGACCGGAGATACCATTACGGTCGGTGGTCAGGTCTATGAGGTCGTGGGACTGCTCTCTTATGTAAATTACTATACGCTCCATGAAAAAAGCACGGATTTTATGTTTGACGCCATTCAATTTGACGCGGCGATGGTGACTAAGGAGGGCTTTGCGCGTTTAGGCAGCAGTCCCCATTACTGCTATGCGTGGACTTATGTGGAAGAGCCTGCCGATGAGAAAGAGGAAAAACAGTTTTCCGATGATTTTTTGGAAGCCCTGTTTATGCAGACGGTTATGGCAGGCAATGAAATGATGGATTATATGCCTGCTTATGCAAATCCGGCCATTCATTTTGCAACGGACGATATGGGATCGGACAAGGCGATGGGCAGCGTTCTGCTGGATATTCTGATCGTGATCATTGCCTTCATTTTTGCGGTGACAATCAGCAACACCATTGTCAGGGAGGCATCTGTGGTCGGGACGCTCCGCGCGTCGGGCTATCGGAGAGGAGAACTGGTCCTGCATTATCTTTCCATGCCGGTCATCGTTACGCTTGTTTCTGCCGCACTTGGAAATTTGTTAGGATATACCGTGTTCAAAAGTGTCGTGGTGTCCATGTACTATAACAGCTACAGTCTGCCGGTATACCGGACCGTATGGAACTCCGAAGCCTTTTTTAAGACGACCCTGATCCCGATGGCGCTCATGCTGGTCGTGAATCTGGCGGTCATTGTTAAAATGATGAGCCATACGCCGCTGCAGTTTCTGCGCCATGACTTAAAAAAGACAAAACGGAAAAGGGCTGTGCGGCTTCCGCAGTGGAAGTTTCTGACCCGCTTCCGCCTTCGTGTGATCTTACAGAACCTGCCGAACTATGTGATCCTGTTTGCGGGGATCCTGTTTATTGCCACCATGCTTTCCATGGCGGTCGGAATGCCGGATACCCTGAATTTTTACAAAGAGAATGCCCAAGATATGATGTTTTCAAAGTACCAGTATGTGTTGAAGTCCTGTAAAGATGAGAACGGGAATGCGATCGCCACGGAAAACACCGATGCCGAAGCATTCGCATTGACGGCACTGATGAGAAAAGGGGGCGCCATTGATGAGGAAGTTTCGGTGTACGGGATTTCGCGGGACAGTCATTATGTAACGATCGACCGTTTGGACGCGCTTGAGGAACAGGAAGTCTGGGTGTCTTCGTCTTTTGCGGAGAAATACGGACTGTCCGCGGGCAGCATCGTAACGTTGGATGAAAAATATGAAAACAGGAACTATCAATTTGAAGTGGCAGGGATTTACGACGGGTATATGGGCATTGCGGTCTTCATGCCGATGCGAAATTACAGCAGCATATTTGATCTGCCGGAAGGGGAATATAGCGGGTATCTGTCCGACACGGAAATTACGGACATAGACGAAGAACATATTGCCACGGTCATCACTGAGCGGGATATTACAAAGATGTGCGACCAGCTTGATCATTCTATGGGGAACTATATGTCGTACTTCCAGATTCTGTGCATCCTTCTGTCGGCAGCGCTGATTTATCTGCTGACGAAGATCATGATCGAAAAGAACGAAAATGCAATTTCGATGGTAAAGATCTTGGGTTATGAAAATCGGGAGGTTGCAGGGCTGTATCTTTTTTCCACAACGATTGTCGTGATATTTATCGACGCCGTCAGCACATTTTTAGGCGCGCTTGTCATGTCACAGGCATGGAAGACGATCATGGCAGGCTTCAACGGATGGTTTCCGTTTAGGATCGCCCCTGCCGGATATGGGAAAATATTTGCTTTTATCCTGATCGGTTATCTGATCGTCATGATATTAGACTTTAAGCGGATCAAAAAGATTCCGATGGATGAGGCGTTGAAAAATGTGGAGTAGGATGTCCTTGTAAAGGGAGAATATGCCACGGTCAGTTTTGCACATACTCTTCAAGGCAGATGCCCTGCTCATAGATTTCTGCTGCGGCTTCCGGTCCGACATAGCGGTAATGCCAGACTTCTTCGGCGATGCCGGTCAGCCCGGTCTTATTACCTGGATACCGGAAGATAAATCCGTATTTGTAACTGTTTTCCTGAAGCCACAGGTATACATCATAAGTCGCGCCGTTGATATCGACGGCGAGTCCGAGCTGATGCTCGCTGCAGCCGGGCAGAGCGGCATACTGTCCCGCCAGTTCCAAAGCTTCCGTGTCGGCATAACCCTGTCTGCGGTATTTTTTTACTTTGTCGTCATAGATGCGCTGCTGATCGTCGAAAGTCCGGTAACCGGACACGACGACCGGAGCCTGCCCCCAGTTTGCTTCTTTTGCGTCCTCAAGCATTTCCATAAGCGGATCGTAAATGCGTACATCGACCTGCTCCCCGCCTGCGACTTCCACCAGATCGACCGTATAATGATCGGGAACAGGATGTTGATTGTTTACGAGGATCAGATACCAAAGATCATTGTCGGCAGCGCCATAGCCGGAAGGCAGACCGCCCTCGTCAGTCGGTATTCCTGACAGATCCTGACCGGGCAGGACGGGGCTTTCGACATTGCCGAAGTCCTCATGCGCGGAGCCGTCCGTATTCATGATCGTGACGGGCGGTGGAACCGGCGTATCACGCGCCGGAGCCGCTTCGGATGGTGTGTGGGTTTGGCGCCAGAAGGTATTCCATGCGAGAGCGCAAAGCAGGACAGCAGCCAGTAAACCAATCCATATCGATCCTTTTTTTTCATTTTTCTTTTTCATATCCAAAGCTCCTTTCATTTGATACAAAAAACCATAACGCTTATTTCAGTACGATCATACTGCAAAAAAACGCTATGGTTTTGAACAGGAGCATATGAAATTCTGAATAAAATCCTAAGTTTTTCTATGTTTTTCTTCCTCTTTGGCTGGCAGACATACCGTAAACGTGACAGTGTTATCCTCGCTGGAGGCTTCGATCGTGCCGCCGTGAAGAAGGATGATTTCTCTGGCGATCGCCAGACCCAAGCCTGTGCCGCCTGTGTCGGAGATGCGGGCATCATCCAGCCGGTAAAATTTTTCAAACAGCCGGGACAGTTTTTCTTTAGGGATGACTGCTCCTTGGTTTTGAAAAAGAATACGAATCATGCCGTCCGATCTTTCCGCACGGATTGTGACCGGTGTACCCGGATCACTGTATGCTGCGGCATTTTTCAGGATATTACCGAATACGCGTGCCAGCTTGTCCGCATCTGCGCAGACCGTAATGGATTCATCGACATTCAAAAGGACGGTATTACCGCCGGCATGAAGGATCGGGGACAATTCGTCAGTCAGCTGGATCAGCATATAACAGAGATCGATCGGTTCCGTGCTCAGGGAGATCTGCTGTGAATTGTAGCGTGTGATCTCAAAAAATTCATTGATCATCTGCTCTAAGCGGTAAGCCTTTTCTAAGATCAGATGCAGATGTCCGATTCTTTGCGCCTGAGGCATATCGGGAGCTTCCTCCAACAGATTCAGGTAGCCGATGATGGAGGTGAGCGGGGTACGAATATCGTGGGCGAGGTACATTACAAGTTCATTTTTACGCTGTTCGGCATACGCGGTCTCTGTCTTGCGCTGCATCAGAGTCTGTTTGACCGTGTTCAGTTTTTGCTCAAACGGCCGCATTTCAGGAGACAGCCGGACTGGAGGCGCATCATCGTTAAGCAGCGCGTCAATGCCAAGATTGATCTCCTTAAAGTACCGGCTGATCCAGCGGAACAAGAAAAAGAGCAGCGCCAAAAAAATGAGAATGACTGCTGCCGCAAAAAAGATCTCGCGGTTTCCGCGAAAATATTCATGATAGATCAAAAATGCCGATTCATGACCGGTTTGAAACAGCTGTTCCAAAGCGCTGACAACGACGCCCCCTAAACGCTGTTTCCATAAAAACAGATACAGGGCGGCTGTGATCGCAGCCGCAGTAAGCGCGCTTGCGCAGAAGCGGAGTGTCACTTTGGATTGAAAGATATGGAATTCGTCTTTTTTAGGATGTTTCAATTTTGTATCCGACCCCCCATATGGTTTTGATGTATTTTGGCTTTTCCAGCGTATCGTGAAGCTTTTCGCGCAGATGCCGGATGTGCGCGGTGATCGTGTTATTTGCCTTGTCGTAATATTCATCCTGCCAGATTTGGTGAAACAGGTCCTCTGCACTGACAACAGTGCCTTTGTTCTCCAACAGAATGCGTAAGATCGAAAATTCGGTGGGTGTCAATGTGAGCGGCGCTCCGCCTATCAGACATTGGTGTGCCGGAATGTCCATTTCCAGGTCAAGATGCGTAAGAATGCTGCCATTTCCAGTCTGACTGCCTGCGGGATTGTACCGTTTATAGCGGCGGAGCTGGGATTTTACGCGCGCAACCAGCTCAAGGGGACGGAACGGTTTTGTGATATAATCGTCGGCGCCGAGAGTCAGCCCCGTGATCTTGTCTGTTTCCGCATCCTTGGCAGTGAGCATGATGATTGGATAATGATGAGTTTCCCTGATCTTACGGCAAAGAGCAAAGCCGTCCATATCCGGCAGCATCACATCCAAAATGGCAAGATCGGGCGCAGTCCTGCGGATGCATTCAAGTGCCTCTTTTGCGGAATAAAACTTAAACACCGAAAAACCTTCAGCGTGAAGATAAAATTCAATCAGATCGGCAATTTCGGCTTCGTCGTCAACGACTAAAATTTGATCGGACATCGTGCGAGCCTCCTTTCAGTTCCATTATAAAGCAGAAGCATCCTCATTTGTGTTGTTTTTCCTAAAAAAATATGAAGAATTTATTTAGGGGACCCCAGATAAAACGTTTTCTTTGATGGGATTGCGCAATAAATGCAATTGCGCGCTCTAAATTGCTAAAAATTGTAATATCTGTCAAATCTTATAAAATATCTTAGTAAACTATGTCTAGTTGTTGTTAAAATCCCTATTTGATATAATAGAATCAGGCAAAAACCTATGAATTTAAAATAAAATCTTTGATTTTATTTTAAAATAATTGCACAATTGCGCAAACAGATTGTTGTTCATGTAATTGTGAAATCTCTATACAGGGGGGTCCGTATGGCAGAAAAAAGAGAAGTCCCTGTTCTTGAAATAGCACGGAATCTAGGGGTCTCACCGTCCACTGTTTCCAGAGCGCTTTCCGGCAACGGGAGAGTCGGCGGGGAAACGAGAGAGAAAATCCTGAATTATATCCAAGAAAACCGAATCGTGCCGAGGAGCCGCGGGGCGAAATACGGGGACAGAAAGAGCATGAACATTGCAGTGGTGCTTCCGGGGGAAGATGAGTACGCGCAGCTTCCGTTTTTCACAAAGATCCTGATGGCGCTTTATGATTTTTTCTATGTCAGCGGATATCATGTGCTGATCGTCAGGACGCGGAGCGGGGATATTGGTGCGCTCAGAAATGTGATCAAAAAGCATAAGGTGGACGGGGTCGTCTTAACGCGGATATTGGATGATTGTCAGGACATCCGCTTTTTGAAAGAGAAAGGTGTTCCGTTTGTCGTTACAGGCTCCATCGCAGACGATGAGGTCTATCAGGTCGATGTCGATCAGCGGGGAGGCTGCCATGAACTAACGGACATTCTGTTAAAAAAGGGGATCCGCAAAATGGCGCTGTTTTGCGCCGACTTACGGCTGACGGTATCGAAAGACCGACTGAACGGATATCTTGACGCGATCAGGGAAAATGATCTTCCGATCGAGTATGACCTGATCGTGGAGGATGCGGCGGATATTAACGTGCTTGAAAAATCCGTCAGGGACATTTTGAAGGAGCAGGTGGAATGCGTTATTTGCGGGGATGACGGAATTTGCCTGACGGTGCTCGATTATTTCAGACAACTCGGGATCGTGGTGCCGCGGGATATCCGCGTCGCCTCCTTTTATAACAGTATGCTGCTTGAGGAAACCAACTCTTTTATTACAAGCCTTGATTTTGACATCCGCAAACTGGGAAATCTGGCGGGGGAAATGCTCGTCAGTCTGTTGAACGGAGAGCCTTGTGAAAAGAAAAAAATGTTGGGCTACAAGATCCTGATCAAGGAATCGACAAAAATGTAGAAGAACGACGCTGCCATGCGGGGAAGTGCGGAAAACTTCTTAAGGCCGGAATGGAGGATACATATGGAATTTTTGATGGGTGCAGATATATCGTCGCTGCAGGCAATGGAAGATCAGGGGGCGGAATACTTTGACCTTGACGGAACGAAAAAGGATGCGATCAGCATCTTGAAAGCGCACGGGGTCAACTGTATCAGGCTCCGGATCTTCAACCGCCCCGAGCGGTCTTTTGACAGGGGGGATTACTGTGATCTGGCGGGAACGCTGGTCATGGCAAAAAGAATCAAAGAGGCGGGACTGAAACTGCTTCTTAACTTTCACTACAGCGATTTTTGGGCGGACTGGAAAAAACAGACGATGCCGGCGGACTGGAACGGACAGGGGAAGGACGAAGTGGCGCAAAGCGTGTACGCGTTCACCGGAAAGGTTCTCAAAGAACTTGATGCCGCGGGCGCTTATCCGGATATCGTGCAGATCGGGAATGAGATCGGCTGCGGGTTGCTGTGGGATTACGGGACGCTGGAGCATCCAGAAAACATTGCATTGTTTTTGAATCAGGGAATCCGGGCGGTGAGAGATATGCAGCGTAACGGACGAAAGACGGAAGTGATGATCCATCTGGAGTGCGGCGGGGATGCGCAAAGAACAGGACGATTCTTCGCGGAATTACAGAAACACGGCGTCACGGATTATGATGTGATTGGATTGTCTTATTATCCATACTGGGCCGGCGGCTATGAAAAGCTGCAGGAAAATATGAGAAATCTGGCGCGGTGTTATAAAAAACCGGTCGTCGTTGTCGAGACAGCGTTCCCGTATACGGATGATTCGAGCGACGATATGCCGAACGTGGTTAGTTCGGAACTCACCGTAGAGACGACCGGACTTAAGGCTTCCGTCGCCAACCAGCGCAGGGTGACGGAGGAGATTATTCGTCTCGTGAAAAAAGAAGAGAACGGGTACGGCGTTTTTTACTGGGAGCCTGTCTGGTACTGCGTAAAAGGCGCAGGCGTGGAAAAGGGAAGCGGAAATGAGTGGGAAAATCAGGCGATGTTTGACAAAAACGGCAGGGCGCTCGACAGTCTGCACGCGTTTGAGCTTTGAAGCAGAAAATCATTCAAAGCGTAGTGCTTCGGGAAAACGAAGCGGCGAAGGGTATATAAAGTCGGTAAACGTTCAACTATGGATTGGTATGCGCGCTGAAGCACGCAAAGGGGTAAAGGAATGAAAAAAGGCAGCGCACAAAGAAAAGCAAAACGAATATTCGGAATGCTCATGGCTGCGGCAATGACAGCCTCTGTCACTTTGACCGCGTCTTTTGAGAGCAGGGCACAGCGCCGGAGTGAGGAAATTGACTATGAGTCGCTTTTAGACATTGTCAGCGAAAGCGGTTCCTATGAGCGTTACAGAAGCGGGCACGAAGCGGTGTATCCGGACGAGCGGATCGTTGTAAACGGCGGCGATTTTACCGGGGCGTCGGAAGGATTTACTTATCTTGAGGATTATGAGGGGATCGGCAACGCCTGCGTCATGACGCTTGAGGAAGGCAGCGTCACCTATGAAGTTGCGGTGGAACAGGCCGGATTCTATCAGATGAAACTGGTCTATTATCCGGTTGCGGGAAAAAATAATGATATCGGCAGATCGGTAACGCTCAACGGGCAAATTCCCTATGACGAGGCGCAATATCTCGAATTTACAAGAATCTGGCAGGATGCGGACGAGATCACGAGGGACGCAAGAAATAACGACGTCAGGCCGAAGCAGGAGGAGGCGCCGTCCTGGATCTCGGCATATTGCAGGGACAGTGAAGGGTTTTATCAGGAACCGCTGTACTTCTGGTTTGAAAAAGGCACAAATACGCTGACTTTTGATTCGACGCAGGAGCCGGTCATCATCGGACAGATCATTTTGGAGCAGGAAGAGCGCGCGGTATCCTATGAAGCATATCAGAATGCGAACGCGCAGGCGGGATATGCTTTGGCGGAGACGGAGCCGGTCAGGATTCAGGCGGAGGATGCATTGTATAAATCGCATTCCACGCTCTATCCGATCACGGACAGGAGTTCCCCAATCACGGAGCCGCAGAATGCGGCGAAGACGCGCTTAAATACGATCGGAGGGACGAACTGGAGCTTAAACGGCAGATGGATTACCTGGGAGGTGGAAGTACCGGAAGACGGACTTTATGAAATTGCCGTCAAGTACCGGCAGAATAAAAATCAGGGCGTCACGGTCGTGCGGTCGCTCTACATTGACGGGAAGATCCCGTTTGAGGAAGCGGCGCAGTTACAGTTTTATTACAATAATTCGTGGAAGATCGCAGCGCTCGGAGACGGACAGGAGGCCTATGAATTTTACCTGACGCAGGGAAGACATACGCTGACGCTTATGGTATCGCTTGATGAGGAACTCGCGGAGATCCTCCGCATGGCGGATGAGTGCGTGACACAGCTCAACACGGCGTACCGTCAGCTTTTGATGGTCATCGGCACTTCGCCGGATACGATGCGCGATTATCAGCTTGACTTAAAAGTACCGGAAGCGCTGGAGATCCTGGAACAGCAGTATGCGGTCGTTCAGGTGTTGGAAGAAAAGATTAAGGCGTACTCGGAGGGCTCTAAGGGAAGTCAGACCGCCACGATCCAAAATCTGGCCAATCAGCTTCGGATCATGACCGGGAATCCGAAACGGATCGCAAAGCAGTGGTCGGCGTTCAAGGAGAATATCGTTGCGTTAAGTTCCTGGGAGCTGTCGATGAAGGAACAGCCGCTGGAGATCGATTATCTGATCGTGCAGCAGCCGGGAGAGAAGCTGCCGCGCGCAAAGGCAGGATTTTTTGCTTCGCTGATCTTTGAGATCAAGAAATTTGCCGCAAGCTTCGTGGAAGATTATGACAGCATCGGCAATGTCTACGGCGGGGAAGCGCTGGACGTTTGGATCCTTGCGGACAGTACCGCGATTACGAGTCAGTCGGGCGGCGGACGGGATCAGGCGATGGTCATCAAGGATCTTGTGGATAACTATTTTGTCCCGCAGACAGGGATTCCCGTCAACGTTAAGCTTGTGAATAAGGATGTGCTGCTTTCGGCGACGCTTGCGGGCGAGGGTCCCGACGTAGCGCTGAATGTGGCGGGAAAGGAACCGGTCAATTACGCGCTCCGCAATGCGGCGGTCGATCTGACGCAGTTTGAGGATTATGAGGAAGTGGCGTCGTGGTTTTATGGGGATGCGCTGACGCAGTTTACTTACAACGGCGGCGTTTATGCGCTGCCGCAGACGATGTCGTTCCATGTCATGTTTTATCGTGCGGATATCTTAAAGGAGCTGGGGATCGGGATACCGCGGACATGGGATGAATTTTATGAGGCGCTTGCTGTCATCCAGAAAAGCAATATGAATGTGGGGATCCTTCCCGATTATACTTCCTACGCGATGTTTTTGTATCAGTACGGAGGGGATTACTATACGGATGATGATACGGCGTGCGCGCTGGACACGGAGGAAGCGATTGCCGCGTTCAAACAGTGGGCGGGCAATTATTCCAACTATAAGATGCCGATCACCTATGACTTTGCGAACCGGTTCCGCACCGGAGAAATGCCGCTCGCGATCGGGGATTACACGAATTATAATTATCTGTCGGTCTTTGCGCCGGAGATAAAAGGCATGTGGGGATTCACGGTCGTTCCGGGGTATGTGGATGAGAACGGGGACGTCGATCACAGCGTATCCGCATGGGAGACGGCGTCGATCATCATGGCGACGAGCGATCAGCAGAAGGAGGGCTGGGAGTTCTTGAAATGGTGGATGAGCGCCGATACGCAGACCGAATACGGAAACGGGATAGAGAACGTGCTGGGAGTCGCAGGGCGCGTCGCCACGGCGAATCTGGAAGCGCTCGGAAATCTGCCGTGGGCGAGTGCCGATTACAGGCAGCTTGCAGCGCAGCTTGAATGGGTGCGCGCGATCCCGGAGATTCCCGGAAGCTATTATCTCGAGCGCAATATCAAGAATGCATTTTATACGGTGTATGACGACAACGAGGACCCGAGAGAGGTTCTGCAGGATACGGTCATCACGATCAATGACGAGATTACGAGCAAACGGCGCGAGTTTGGTTTAATGACAAGGTAGGAGGGGCGTCATGAGTGTGGGTACGGGAATAAAAAGAAAGGCAAAGATCCTGCCGGATGCGGGGGCTCAGGACGGAAGCGGACTGAAAAAGGACGGCGGAGGGGAGAAAAAGCAGCCGCTTGTGCCGATGCTTTTTGCTTATGCGAAGATCAGACGGAAACATTTGTTTACGGAGATCAAAAAAAATAAGTCCGCCTATTTCATGATCATGCCGTACTGCGTGCTGTTTCTGCTGTTTTACCTGATTCCGGTCTGTATCTCGGTGGGCTTGAGCTTTACGAATTTCAATGTGTTGGAGCCGCCCAAATTTGTCGGACTGCGCAATTACATCGATTTGTTTTTTGCGGACAACATTTTTCTTACGGCGGTAAAAAACACGTTTGTCTTTGCGATCATCACAGGACCGCTCGGCTATTTCATGGCATTGTTTATCGCATGGATGATCAATGATATCAAAAATAAAAAGCTGCGGGCGTTCATGACGCTGCTGTTTTATGCGCCGACGATATCGGGGCAGGCGTATATCATTTGGAAGTTTATTTTTTCCAGCGACCTGTACGGAATTGCAAACGGGTGGCTGATGCGCCTCGGCATGATCAGCGAGCCGATCCTGTGGTTTGAGGATGCGTCCTACTGTATGAAGATCTCGATCGTCGTGATCCTGTGGATGAGCATGGGAACCGGATTTTTATCTTTTATCGCCGGACTGCAGAATGTGGACCGCTCGCTCTATGAAGCCGGATATATGGACGGTGTCAAAAACCGCTTTCAGGAGCTTTGGTATATCACACTGCCGTCCATGAAGGAACAGCTTTTGTTCGGCGCGGTCATGACAGTCACAAGCTCGTTTGCGATCCACGATCAGCTTGCGGCGCTTGCGGGGTTTCCGAGCGTGAAATACTGTGTACATACCGTCGTGTCCCATCTGGTGGACTACGGAAGCGTAAGGCTGGAAATGGGTTATGCGTCTGCGATCGCAACGCTGTTGTTCGTCGTGATGATCGCATGTAATAAATTGATTCAGAAGCTGCTCGGAAAGGTCGGCAAATAGTGTGAAAAGAATGAAGATTTACTAAGCAGTCAAAGTGCGCCTGCTAAGAAAATCTAAGTCATTCTTCGAAGAATGCCTGAGCGGGTCTGCCTGCTCTGAGTACGGGCATTCTTCATCTGATTTGAGTCGCGGCAGCAGCAAGAATGGAGGTTTCAGGTGAGAGCGATTTTGAAACATAAAAAAAGAGCAAATGCGAGTCATTCCGCAGTCGGCAATGCTGTCAGTTTTGTAGTGTTGACCGTGCTTGGTCTGTTCATGGCACTGCCGATCATTTTGTCGGTATCCAATTCGTTGAAACCTCTGGAGGAGCTTTTTGTGTTCCCTCCGAAGTTTCTGGTCAGGAATCCGACCACCGACAATTTCACCGATCTGCTTACGCTCATGAGCGAGTCGTGGGTGCCGTTTACCAGATATCTGTTCAACACGGTCTTTGTCACGGCGGCGGGAACGCTGGGACATATTCTGATTGCGAGCATGTGCGCGTTTGCGCTGGCAAAACGCAAATTTCCGGGAGCGAAGATAATCTTTGGCGTCATCGTCACGGCGCTCATGTTTTCGGTGCAGGTCACGGCAATCCCGAATTATCTGATCATGTCGAAGATCGGATGGCTTGACACCTACGCTTCGCTGATCGTTCCGGCGATGGCAAAGCCGCTCGGACTGTTCCTGATGAAACAGTTTATGGAGCAGATTCCCGACGCGCTTTTAGAGGCGGCGCGGATCGACGGGGCAAAGGAATTTACCGTGTTCTTCAAGGTGGCGCTGCCGCAGGTAAAACCGGCGCTCTTAACGCTTGTCATCTTCTGCTTTCAGGATCTGTGGAATATGCAGGGCGCGACCTATATTTACAGTGAAAAATTAAAGACGCTTCCCTATGCACTCGGCCAGATTTCGGCAGCCGGAATTTCGAGAGCCGGCGTGTCGGCGGCGGTGACCGTGATCATGATGACGGTTCCGATCGTTCTGTTTATTCTGTGCCAAAGCAATATCGTGGAGACAATGGCGTCTTCCGGCATCAAAGATTGAGGAGGGGCGGAATGGTTCGAACAAAGTATGGGATACCCGAAAAAAGAAGCGTTTTCTGCCGGCTTTTCAGAATGCTGGTAAGAAGGGTCTTGCCGGCGTTCACGCTGTCGGCTGTGGTCTTCCTTTCAAACGTGTCCGTATCGCGCGCCGATATGCCGTACGATACTTATTCCTACAATTATTGGGGCGAGGAAGTAAAGGAGCCGCATTCCTATCTGTATGCGGGCATGATCTCGGGAAAGGAGATCGGAACGAATTTAAGCTATCCGGCGGACTTGTTTGTGGCAGAGGACCGGCTCTATGTGGCGGACACCGGAAATTCGAGGATTCTGATTCTTTCCATAGACGGTATGCTGTTAAAGGAGATCGGCAGCGGGAAGGACGCGGCAGACACGCTGAAAAACCCGCAGGGTATTTTTGTGACCGGAGAGGGACATCTGTATGTGGCGGATACCGGAAACAGCCGCGTTGTGGAATATGACGAAAACGGAAATTATATACGCGAGATTGGCCGTCCTGTCACGACGCTCATTTCCGACGGGCAGGAGTATTCGCCGACCAAAGTTGTCGTGGACGGCGCCGGAAGGATCTATGTGATCGCATACGGGATCAATATGGGACTCGTCGAATTTAACAGTGAAGGAGAGTTTCAGGGCTTCATGGGAGCCACACAGGTCAGCGTCAGCATGTTTACTTATATTTGGAAAAACTATTTTTCCACGCAGGCGCAGCAGGATCGTATGGAGACGATCATCCCGACCGAATACAGCAACATCTTTGTGGATAACGAAAGTTTCATTTATGCGACGATCAACAACCTGTCGGCTGAGGATCGGGCTGCGGGCGCGGATGCGGTCAGAAGGCTTAATCCGACCGGGACCGACATTCTGCGGCGTCTGGGACAATATCCGGTCATCGGTGATCTGGAAGGGGTCACGTTCGGTTGGAATTATTCATCCTTTGTGGATGTGGCAGCGACGGACTATGGCTGCTATTTCATACTGGATGAGACGGACGGTAAGATTTTTGCCTATGACTATGACGGGATCTCGCTGTTTGTATTCGGCAGGAACGGGATCCGCGAGGGCAATTTTCAAAAGCCTGTCTCTATCGGACTCAGTGACGATGAGAGCAGGATCTATGTGCTGGACAATACGTTAAACAGTATTTATGTGTTTGAGATCACGGAATACGGGCGCCATCTTTTAGATGCGATCCGGCTCAATCATATGGGGGATGCGCAGGGCTCCACAAGGGAGTGGCAGGAAGTGCTGAAGCTCAACTCCAACAGTGAGCTTGCATACACGGGACTCGGAAAGACCTATCTGACCGAGGGCAATTATAAAGAAGCAATGGAATGCTTTGAACTCGGTAACAGCAAAAAGTATTATTCAAAGGCGTTTTCCTACTATCGGAAGGAAGTGATGGAGACGTATTTGACCGGAGCGGTCATTGCGCTCGTGGTTTTACTTTTTGTCATTTGGCTGATCAGAAGGATCGTGCGCTTTAGAAGATGGGTAGGTGAGGTTCGATGCTATATGCAGAAAAATTAAAATATGTATTCTATGTGATCTTTCATCCGGCGGACGGGTTTTGGGACTTAAAACGCGAAAAGCGGGGCAGCCTTTCGGCATCCCTGACATTCGTTGTGCTGACGGTGTTCACGCTCGGAATGGAAAAGTTAAACACGGCATTTCTGTTTAACAACAACCGGATCTCCGAAGTGAATGTTTTGGTGGATGTCATCACGGTGCTGCTCGTGTTTGTGCTCTGGTGCGTTGCAAACTGGTGTACAACTTCGCTGATGGACGGAAAAGGGCGGATACGCGACATTTTTACCGCGATCGGTTATGCGCTGTTTCCAATCATTTTAATCAGGCTCCCGCTTGTGTTTGCAAGCTTCTGTCTTACGGCGGAAGAAGGGGCATTTTACGAAATCTTCGGGTTTCTCTCGTATTTGTGGACTGCGGTTCTCATTTTTATGGGAACGATGATGACGCATGAATATTCGCTCGGCAAAACGATCTTTACCTGCATGATCACGATATTGGGTATGGGGATCATCCTGTTTATCGGACTGTTGTTTTTTAATGTGATCTCGGAAATCATCGTGTTTGTTTCGACCATTTACAAAGAGGTGCGTTTTCGGTGAAATGCAGTATTTCTCATCCTTATTTGAGCTGTAGTCAGGCTGCGGCAAGGAGGTTGGTATGAAAAAGAAAAACAGAATCCCGGCATTGCTTCTCTCAGGCATTCTGCTGTTCTCGGAAGCATCGGGCATAACGGTATGGGCGGAGCCGGATACGGACGCCGCAGTGCAGGAGGAAGACGGGGCGCCGGAGGACGGAACGCAGGAGGAAGACGGGACGCCGGAGGGCAGAACGCGGAAAGAAGACGGGGCGCCGGAGGACGGAACGCAGGAGGAAGACGGGACGCCGGAGGGTGAAACGCAGGAGGCGCTTACAACGGCGGACTATGAGGCGCAGGCGTTACAGGACATGAAGCTTGTCGCGGAAAGTGAAAGTCTGGAGCTGTATTTCGATGAGACGGAGACGGATATCGCCGTGCGGGAGAAAGCGCCGGGCAGCGTCTGGTTTTCCAATCCTGCGGATACGGAGCTGGATACGGTTTCAAGCGGATATTATCAGAGAATGCTGAAATCTCAGATCGTCGTTACCTATAGTAACGAGAATACACAGATCAGTACGATGAATAATTACGATTATTCGATCGTGGAGGGACAGTTTGAGACGGAATACATAGAAAACGGTGTGCGGGTGACCTATACCATCGGCGAGGCGGCTGCGTTTCTTCTTCTGCCGGAAGCCATTACGCAGGAACGAATGGAGCAGTTTTTGGAGCGGATGTCCGATTCCCAGAAACGCAAGATCAACCGGAATTATATCTTATATGCAGCTTCAGAGATGACGGAGGCAGAGCTTGAGGATTTTGCAGCGCAATACCCCGCGGTCAGGGAGAACGATCTCTATGTTCTGCGCGGCGGCGTGAAAGATTATTTGAAAGAAGAACTGGCGGAGTATTTTGCAGAGGCGGGATATACGCAGGAGGATTTTGATTTCGATGAGCAGAATATCGGCGCGAGGGAAGAAAATGACAGCGTCTGGTTTCAGATTCCGCTTACTTATCGGTTAGAGGGGGATACGCTCATCGCCGAGATCGACCCGGAAGAAGTGTCTTACAACGATGAGGGATATTATCTGTTGGGGATCGACCTGCTTCGCTATTTTGGAGCTTCCTTAAGCGACGACGGGTATCTGTTCGTGCCGGACGGGAGCGGCGCGCTGATTTACTTTAACAACGGAAAAACTTATGCCTCATCCTATGGCGCGCAGGTGTACGGCCAGGACCGGACGATGATCTATACCGCGTATTACGAGAGCCAGATCGACGCTAGAAACACCGTCAAAATGCCGGTCTTCGGCGTCAAAGACGGGGATAAAGCGGTGTTCGCGGTCATAGAGGACGGGGATGCCAACGCCGTGATCAATGCCGAGGTTTCGGGAAAAACGACCGGCTATAACGATGTGTATGCCTCGTTTTCTTATTTACAATACGGAGAAACGTCTCTCGATGATATGGTGGGGGCGAACAGCTATTATATGTACTCTAAACCTGAGTTTGATGGGAATCTGGCGATCCGCTATTTGTTTTTGACCGGAGAGAAGGCGGATTATTCGGGGATGGCGGAGGCTTACCGGAACTATCTGACGGGGCGCGGCGTGCTCGAAGAAAGGCATGGGGAGAGCGATCTTCCGTTTTATGCGGAGTATATCGGAGCGATCGACAGAGCCAGAACGATACTCGGGGTCAAGTATACGGCAGTCGAGGCGGTCACGACGTTTGCACAGGCAAAGGAGATTTCGGAGAGGCTCTGCGCCGGAGGCGTGCAAAATCTGAATATCGTTTATTCCGGATGGATGAACGGGGGACTTCACGGAACGGCGGCGACGGCCTGCAAATTCGTTTCTAAACTTTCGGGGGGAGGAATGGATTATTCCGATTTCAGAGACTATGCAGAGGATACCGGAGCCGGTCTCTATATGACAGTGGATCTGCAATATGCCTATAAGGACGAGTGGTTTGACGGTTACAGTGCCATGAAATACGCGCCGCGATATTTTGACAATACGAATATCAGGGTCGCAAAATACGGTCTGGCGAGCCGTGTCAAAGAAGGAAATCTGGCTAGTCTGATCAGCCCCTGCTATGTGGAGGAAGTTACGGGGGATTTGTGCGGCTCACTACAAAAAAAGAAGGTACAGGGAGTCAATCTGGGGACGCTTTCGTGGGAACTTTATTCCGACTTGCTGGAGAGCAATTATACGGACCGGCAGATGGCAAAGGGCTGCAATACGCGGGCGATGGGAACGCTGCTTGAGAGTGAAATGAGGCTGATGGGCGATAACGCCAACGCTTATACATGGGAATACGCGAAAGACCTGATCAATGTGCCGATGTATTCGAATCATTACATGATCATCGATGAGGAAGTCCCGTTTTATGAGATGGTCATTCACGGTTATCTGCCGTATGCGGGAAGCCCGATGAATTTTGCCGACGATTATGATACCGCCGTGTTGAAAAGTGTTGAGTGCGGAGCGGGATTGAATTTCAAATGGATCTATGCGGACAATTCGATTGTGAAGGAGACCGATTTTGACGATCTGTACTCTGTCAACTATGAGGCATGGATCGACCGTGCGGTTGAGACTTACCGGCGTATCAACGAGGAGACCGGGTATCTGGCAGGGGTTTTGATGTGTTCTCATGAGCGGATTGCCCCGAATGTCGTAAAAGTAACGTACGAAGACGGAAGCGCCGTCTACGTCAACTATTCGCGCGAGGCCGTACAGGTGGACGGGATCTTTGTCGACGGAAAGGACTTTGCCGTTATAAGGGGGGATGCATGATATGAACTATTTCAAAAAAAGAAACGGGAAATGGCATCTTTCTTTGACAGGAAAAGAAGCGGTATGCGGGCTTTTGTTCATTCTGCCGTTTCTGATCGGTTTTTTTCTGATTTTCCTGCCGTTGATCGTGGAATCCCTGAAATTCAGTTTCAGCGATATGCAGGTGGGAACGGAGGGCTATACGCTCACTAAAACGTCCAACGGCGGATTCGGGCATTATGTCCGTGCATTTGCGGTCGATCCGGATTTTAACCTCATGCTGCTTTCCGGCATCGGGCAGATTTTGGTGCAGGTGCCGCTTGTACTGATATTCAGTTTTTTTGCGGCAAATCTGTTGAATCAGAAATTTCACGGAAGGACGATCGCGAGAAGTATTATGTTTCTGCCGGTCATTATTTCATCGGGTGTCGTGATCGCTCTGGAACATTCGGATCTGTTGGTCAATACGCTCAATACCACAACGGATCTGAGCGGGGGAGAGCTGTCGTCCTATCTGAACGTAATGGGATTTTTGACGGAGTATACCTCGCTTCCCGGCAGCGTGATCTCGCTTTTGTCCAGAGCGGTCAATGGTCTTTACGACATTGTGGTCGCTTCGGGCGTTCAGATCTTGATCTTTCTGGCGGGCTTGCAGTCCATTTCACCGTCGTTGTATGAAGCGTCGAGTATGGAAGGCGCGACCCAATGGGAGAATTTCTGGAAGATCACGTTCCCGATGATCAGCCCGCTTATCCTCGTCAATAGCGTATATACGGTCATTGACCTTTTTACGAACGAGAACAACGAGATCATGCGCGAAATAAAGCGGACGATCTTTACGGAGGTTGACTATGGGTTCGGTTCCGCTATGGCATGGATCTATTTTGTCTGTATCGCGCTGCTCCTGATCGTGATCGGCAGTGTGGTCTCAAAACATGTGTTCTACTATGACGAGCGCTAGCACGCCGCACACCCCGGATGCCAAAGTACGGGCATTCCTCATCCGGATTTGAGATTCCGTATAAGCGGGATCGTGGAGGTCAGTATGAATAGTAAGAAGAAAAGAATGCACAGGCATATGACGCTCGCACGTTCGCAGCGTCTTCTCTGGAGTATCGTAAGAGGGGTCATTATCGCAGGGATCTGTTTTACGATTTTACAACCGCTCTTACTGAAGATCAGTGTTTCTTTTATGCAGGAAAAGGATCTGTATGATGCGAGCGTGAAATACATCGCCAAACATTTTACATGGAACAATTACAAGCTGGCGTTATCCGTCATGGATTACGGGTGGGTGTTTATCAGGACGCTTTGGCTCTCGGCCGGCGTTTCTCTAGTGCAGCTTGCCGCCTGTCTGCTGACTGCTTACGGATTTGCCAGATTCCGTTTCCCGTTCAAGAAGATTCTGTTTGGTTGTGTGATCGTCACGATGATCGTGCCGCCTCAGGTCATTATGCTTCCGCTATTTATGAAGTATCGGTTTTTTGACGTGTTCGGCATGTTTAAGGCACTGACCGGAAGCAGCGTCAATTTGATCGATACCTATTGGCCGTTTTTTATTCAGGGTATGACGACAATGGGGATAAGAAACGGATTATACATCTATATGCTGAGGCAGTTCTTTAAGGGAATGCCGAAGGAACTGGAGGAAGCGGCGTTTGTGGACGGGTGCGGAAAGCTCAGGACTTTCGTGCAGATCATGGTGCCAAGCGCGATTCCGATGATGGTGACGGTGTTCCTGTTCGGTTTTGTATGGCAGTGGACGGATGTCTTTTACACATCGCTTTACTTAAATAAGGTGAAGGTCATGTCCACCGCGCTCAACTCGCTTGCTGTCAACGCATATCAGCAGTATGAGGGTTTTGGCGGGTCCATGAATTTTATCAGCCCCGGCTTTGTGTCCATGATCAATCATACAGGAACGATTTTAACGATCATTCCGCTCATTATACTGTACGTGTTCTGCCAGAAATCGTTTGTGGAAGGCATCGAACGATCCGGTATTGTTGGATAAATAATAAAATCAATCATCAGACAGGAGGAAGGATATGAGAAAAAAAGAATTACTAGGAAAAAAGACATTAGCGGTGTTTTTGGCATCGGCAATGGTGCTGTCCCTTGCGGGTTGCGGCGGCGGGGACGGTAAAGGGAGCGGGAATGAGGATGATGTCGCGACCGGTTCCCAGACGGAGGGCGATACCGTATCAGCCGATCCGGCGGGATCGGCTGATACGAATGATGCAGGGAATGACGCGGCGGACGGGAATAATCAGACCGATGGTGTGGAGTATGATTTTGGCGGAAGAGTGTTCCGGATCGGTTCCTATTATGATATGACGCCGGATCCGCAGTCCAATGCGGTCAATGCTGCGCTGTCCGAGCGGATCGCCTATGTGGAAGAGCATTATAACTGTACGATTGAGTTCGTGGATCTGGGCGAGGATTATGTGGACGATTACACGACGAGCGTGCTTGCGGGAGATCCGGTCTGCGATGTCGGATATGCGATCACGACAACAGTTCTGCCGACGCTCATCGACGGCGGCATCGCTTACCCGATCAGCGACTTGGGCGTCATTGACTTTGACAGTTATAAATGGCGTCCTGATGTGATCGAGGCGGGATACTATAAGGGAAAGAATTATACGCTTGGCATCAACGATCCCGAGATCCGCTACGGCATTTTCTGGAACCGGACGCTGTTTGACCAGTACGGTCTGCCGGATCTGTATGAGTTATACGAGAACGGCGAGTGGAACTGGGAGAAATTCAAAGAAGTCGCGCAGATGGCGAATGTGGATAAGGACAATGACGGAACAATCGATATTCACGGGTTCAATGCGAGAGCGGACTTAGGATGGTGCTATCTGTATTCCAACGAAGCCTATATTGCGGCGAAGACCGACACCGGAATGACCGTGGACCTAAATGACAGCAGGATCGTCGAGGCGCTGACCGCATATCAGGACTTTACGACGACGGTCGATTACAGACCGATCGACGGGAATGTCGATGAGTGGGATTCGCTGATCCTTTCATTTGTAAATGGCAATTCAATGATGTGTCTGGAGGAGTTCTGGATCTCTTATATGTATTTAAGTCCTGTTACGGGAACTGCGATGGCGGATGACTGGGGCTGGGTGCCGTTCCCGAAGGGCACTTCCGCGGAAGAATATTCCTGCTATGGCAAAGAGAACGGCTGCCGCATCATATTAAACGGCGTGGATAATCCGGAAGAAGTAGCGCTTATGTATGATCTGATCACGGATATCGCGGATTCTGAGGAGGAATGGGATAATCTGCTGGAGGATCAGCTGGAGAACTGGTGCGACGACTCCGAGACGATGGAAAATGTTACCTATATTTATAGCAGGGAATTGTCCAAGATCAACTGCATCAACGGATTCAGTACGTTGAACAATGCCATGAATTCGATGATGGACGCGATCGCAAACGGGGAAATGACGCCGCAGACGGCGTTAGACACCTACCGTTCCGAGATCGAGACTGCGGTATCCGATATCAATACGGGCGAGACGACCGTGACGGATATTCAGTTTGACGGAAATGTATTGCTGAATTCCAGTTTTGAGCTCGGACTGGATAACTGGGAGATCACCAGAGAGAACACGGAGGCGGGAATTTCCAGAAATGACAGCGACGGTTATCCGAAGTCGGGCCAGTTCAGCTTCCATTATTGGAATGCGGATGCGTTTACGATCGAACTGGCGCAGACGGCGACGATCGGTGATGCCGGAACGTATGCATTGACGCTGTATTCTCAGGGAGACGACACGACGGGGACTTCTATGACGCTTTACATCAAGGATGACGTCGGAAACGTGCTGGATTCCGTTGATTTTGCAAACGCAGGATGGAGTGTATGGCAGACGCCGGTGATCGAAATTGCTTTGGAGGCGGGGCAGACCGTGACGGTCGGCGTTGTCATCAACGGACAGCCTGACGGATGGGGGACGCTCGACGATATGACCCTGACACTGAAATAAACGAAGCCCGAGTATAAGATCTGCAGCAAAAGGTGCGCTGCGATAATGAGGAGGATGCCTGTGCGCCTGTATGACCGGGGCGCGGGCATCCATGTATCAATGGTGCAGGGGGAGGTCAGAATGAAGAGCAGAATCATGAAAAAAGTGCTGGCAGCGGTATTGTGCGCCGGAATGATCGTCGGAACTGCGGGCTGCGGGAAAGGCTCCAAAGAACCGGCGGACAGCGAGACAGGAGCTTCGGCAGAGGACGGCACACAGGACGGAAAACCGGTGGACGATACGCAGGACGGCAGCGCCGTACAAAACGGCGCACAGGAGAACGGTGAAACGGCGCAGACTCTGTCCGATAATTCGAAATATTTCATCAAAGGCGCAGACATTTCGTCACTTGAAGCCGTTGAAGATTACGGCGGAACGTTCTACGGCTTTGACGGCAGTGAGGTTGACGTGATCGACTTCCTTGCGGAAAACGGCTGTAATTATTACCGGCTGCGTATATGGAATGAGCCGACGGCGTCGTTTGACGCCGGGGACTACTGCAATCTGGAGCATACGATAGAACTGGCAAAACGGATCAAAGAAGCAGGGATCAGTTATCTGCTTGATTTTCATTATTCCGACTGGTGGGCGGACCCGGAAAACCAGACCGTTCCTGCAGCATGGCAGGAAATGAACGCCGAAGAACTCGAGAGCGCAGTCTATGACTATACGGCAGAAGTCCTGAATGCATTGGCTGAAGCGGACGCCTATCCTGATATGGTGCAGATCGGAAACGAGATCGGAAACGGCATGCTTTGGGATTACGGGACGATGGAGCATCCGGAGACGCTGGCTAAATTCTTAAACAGCGGTATCCGTGCTGTCCGTGACACGACGCCTGCGGGACAGCAGACGCAGATCATGATCCATGTGCAGACGGGCGGTTCGGTCGGTGCGACGCAGACCTTCTTTGAGACGATTGAGGCAAACGGCGTGACTGACTATGATTTGGTCGGACTGTCTTACTATCCGTACTGGCAGGGTACATTTGCGGATATGAAAGCAAATATCGACAATATCTATGAAGTATTCGGAAAACAGACCGTGCTTGCCGAGACCGCATATCCTTTTACAAACGATAATGCGGACAGCAAGTCCAATATGGTATCCGAGGCGGACTTAAAGGGTGTCGGATTCGAGGCGAGTGAGGAGAACCAGCGGCGCGTCCTTGAACTGATCATGAACGCCGTTGCCGAATGCGAAGGCGGTCTGGGTATTTTTTATTGGGAACCGGCATGGCTTGCCGTTGAGGGAGCAGGCGTATCCAAAGGAAGCGGAAACGAATGGGAGAATCAGACGCTGTTTGATTTTGAGGGACGGGCATTAGACGGCGTGAGGGCATTTGCATTCGAGCCGGGGAGCCTTGACAATGACGTGGCGCTCTATGTGTATCCGTTCGACGGTGTGGAGATCGACCGCAGTGCTTCCGGCGACGATTTGATCGCGGAGCTGCCGGAGACCGCGCGTGTCCTGTATCAGGACGGAAGTATAAGGGAAGTGGAAGTGGAATGGGATCTTACTTCCATGAAGACGATCACGGAGACGCATGTGGCGTTTAAGGGAACGGTCCTGGATTTTCAGGTGTCCCTCGGTGCCGATCTGATCGAAAAGAACAGTCTCAACAATCTGGACTTTGAGGACGGTCCGACCGGATGGGTTCTCGTAGACGAGAAGCGCGCCGGGCAGATCCGGAATGACAGCTCGAGCTATCCGCATTCCGGTAAGTGGAGTTTTCAGTATTGGAATGCCGATGCCTTTTCGATGAATCTTTATCAGCAGGCGGCGGTCACTGAAACCGGACAGTACAACCTGCAGGTATGGTCGCAGGGTGTCGGGGATACGGAGCTTTTGCTGACGCTTTATATTGCAGATCAGAATGGAACTGTGATCGCGTCGACGCCGTTTCAGAATCAGGGATGGGACAATTGGCAGCATCCCATTGTGTCAGCGCAGTTAGAAGAAGGAGATATCGTCCGCATCGGCGTCCTTGTCGAAGCGGGAAGCGACGACTGGGGAACACTTGATGAGTTTACGTTTTATACCGGTGAGCCGCTTTCGGATGCGGAAACGCCTGATATGGGAAATGACGGGAACGGCAACAGGGATAATGGGGCGCAAGGAGGTGAAAATTCTGCATCGTCAGGAAACAACCTCATTGAAAACGCAAGCTTTGAGAGCGGTGACAACGGCTGGACGGTCACGCGGGAAGGCACCGGAGCCGGAACGGTCAGAAACGACAGCGAGGGGAATCCTCATTCGGGAGATTACAGCTTTCATTACTGGAACGACTCCGATTTTACGATCACGCTGTCTCAGGAAGTGACGGCGGGCAGCGCCGGAAGCTATACGCTTAGCGCATATTCTCAGGGTGACTCCGACACGGAGACGTTCATGACTTTGTTTGCGGAAGACGAGAACGGGCATGTGATCGGTTCCGTTGATTTTTCCAACAAGGGCTGGGATGTATGGCAGAATCCGGTCGTGGAAGGACTTCAGCTTACCGCGGGACAGAGAATCAAAGTGGGGATCGTGATCCACGGAAAAGCCGGAGGATGGGGAACATTGGATGACTTTAGCCTGACCGCAGGGTAAAAAGGGTGTTTCGCCTTTCCCCTGCCAAAATACAAAGAAGAAAGGAAGAATGCTTATGAAGAAACGTATATGGAACAGTGTAAGGAGTATGATCCTGATGATGCTTGTCCTGTTGATCATGTATCCGCAGAAAGTACAGGCATCGGGAAACGAGTTTATCAAAGGAATGGATCTGTCATCTTTGGAGGCTGTACTGGATTCCGGGGCAGTATTCTATGATGAGAACGGAAATGCCATTCAGGATATCTTAAGTTATTTAGCGGAGCAGAAGCAGGTGAATTATGTCAGACTCCGCGTGTGGAATAATCCGACTACATCGTTTGACGCCGGAGATTACTGCAATCCGGCGCATACAGTCGAGATGGCAAAAAAGATTAAGGCGGCGGGCATGAAGCTGCTGATCGACTTCCATTATTCCGATTCATGGGCGGATCCTGCAAGCCAGACAAAGCCGGCGGCATGGCAGAACTTAAGCTATTCACAGCTTGTTAGTGCAGTCTATGATTATACTGCAGAAGTCTTAAATGACTTAAAAGAGGCGGGAGCCTACCCCGATATGGTGCAGATTGGAAACGAGATCAGCGGCGGTATGCTTTGGCCGGACGGTTATATTGATAATTCCTCGCAGCTTGCAGAACTGTTAAACAGCGGTATCCGTGCAGTCCGCGATACGACGCCGCAGGGAAGCTATACAAAGATCATGATCCATCTTGCCGAGGGAGGAGATCAGGACCGGTTTCAGTATTTCTTTGACGGGATCATGGAAAACGGCGTGACGGATTTTGATGTGATCGGTATGTCTTATTATGCATACTGGCATGGTTCGCTGCAGCAGTTAAAAAATAATATGAACAATATTGTGGCGCGCTATGGCAAGGAGGTTGTTGTGGCGGAGACTTCTTATCCGTTCACGTATTACGATGCGGATTCCACTGAGAATCAGATTGGACAGAAGGATACGGACTTAGCGGGACTTCCGGCGTCTGTAGCTAATCAGCGGCTGATGACCGAAATGACGTTTAACACGGTGGCGACAGTCAATAACGGAAAAGGTCTGGGTGTATTTTATTGGGAACCTCTCTGGCTTCCGGTTTCCGGAGTCGGCGTGACAAAGGGCGAAGGAAACGAGTGGGATAATCAGATCTTGTTTGATGCAAACCATCGTGCGCTTGATTCTATCAATGCATTTACTTTTAATGCTTCTACGGCTGCGGCAAACAACAATAAGCATGTAATCGTTTATTCGCCTGACAATATGATCGTACAGGTGGATTCCTGCACGAATCTGACACAGGTGCTGCCGTCCACGGTCGACGTGCTGCGGTATAACGGTACGATTGAGAAGCTGCCGGTGACATGGAACGGTGCAAGTGCAATAGACACGTCGGTTGTAGGCGATTATACGTTTACAGGTACGGTATCCAATACGAATCCGTTAAGCGGCGTCACGCTGGCGACACCGGTGATTCGGGTGTCCGTACAGCGCAATCTGATCAAAAACCCCGGTTTTGAGGACTGTGATAATCCTTATGACTGGAAGATCAATGTGATAAGCGGGGATGCGGGCAAGATCACGAACGGCGTGGACAGCTATGCATACGGCGGAACCGGAAGCTTCCATTACTGGGATGACAATGATTTCTGTGTGGAGCTGACGCAGTCGGTTGACGTGATAGCCGGTCATACCTATGATTTCAGCGTATGGGCACAGGGGACATGGGACTATATTGACTATGACCAAAGTTACTTTTTCGTCCGGTATACGAAAGAGGACGGGACGGAGACGACACTTGGCACAGTGGAACTGCTGAACGCAAATTACAGCTGGTGGAACCAGTTTGAGATAGAGGGCATTCAGATTCCGCAGGGCGTAACGAAGGTGACAGTCGGCGGGCGCGTGACAGGACATGCGAACGGCTACGGGACATGGGATGATTTCCGTCTCGTGGATACGGATAAGAATGCGGTTGTGCCGGAATGCAATTATGTCCGGAATGCGGACTTTGAAGATGAAGAAGCCTCCGACGGTTCTGTCTATCCGTCAATGAACGGCTGGGAGATCGAAGTAAACGGTGAATGGCCGGAACGGGCATGGGCAAACGACGAACAGAATCATACGGATGACGGAAAATACGCCTTCAATTATTATGATCCCGCGGTCTTTGACTTAGGGCTTTCCCAGACGGTCACCGGACTGCCGAATGGTTATTATACATTCCGTATGCATTCATACGGCAGCAATGATGCAAAGAACGTTATGGTTTATATCACGAGCGGCGGTACGGTCTATTCCGTGAAAGTACAGGATACGGACCGCTGGTCATCGTCGGAAAACAGACCCATATGGGAACAGGTCACATTGGAGAATATACCGGTTAATGACGGCGAGGTACTGATCTGGATCGATATCGACGGCGTGGCAGGCTCATGGGGTTATTTGGATGATGCTTCGTTTGTGCGCCAGTAACTTCTAAAACGACACACCGGAGAATGCCTGAAATGCGGCATTCTTCATCTGAAAATGTATTGCTGTGCAGCAGCGGAATTGTAAAAGACAGGGTAAAATGCCGCCGGGTCCGTTTTTGGGTCCGGCGGTTTTCTATTTTCAATTTTTTTTTATAAAAAACATAAAATGCTACTACACAAAATGCAAGAACCGTGTTAAAATACAAGTAATCATAAAAATATGTATCAAAAGTACCGGGACGGCGTGACGTTTCGGACAATGGAAAGGGGATGCGGTATGAGGATCGGAGCCCTTGCATATCAGCCGTATGTCTATAATACGAATACAGTCAGTTCTGCGAGCCTGAACCGGATCGGGGCGATTCCGAATGACGCGACTGCGGGACGGACCGAATTTGAAGATCTGTCGAAGGAACAGGAGAATGTCAATCCGCTTCGCAAAGGCGAAAGCGCGAACTTTATGGATATTTTATCTTCCCAGATGGCAATGAGCAGGACAAAGAGCGCGATGCTGTTAAAGCCTGCGGCGGCTGCCGATGATGAGGATGTTGCGGCAAGTGCACTGCAGCAGGATGAGACGACCGGAAAGGATGCTGCGCAGGCGGTAACGAATCTGACTCTGAATGAGGACGCGCAGCAGAAAGCGGAGGATGAAATGCTCACGATCGGGGACGAGGAGAGCGGAGCATCAGGCGCGCCCATGAACGGGACGCAGGAGAATGCGATGCAAGACAACTCGTTGTCCTATAAGATGCGCCATGCGCTGGATGCTTATTCAATGGCGATGGGAATGGCGGCATAAGGAATCGGGCGTCGTTATATATTAATCTATTACAAGTATTTCGCGGCATTTGTTAAGGTCTTTCGGACTTTGATTCATTGCCAGCGGGAATAAAGGCATAGAGGAAGAGGAGTACCGTCTGCCGCTCAAAAGAGAGAACTGCCCACCGGCTGAAAGGCAGTTTGGAGGTCAGGGGACGGGAAGGTAGCTTCTGAGCCGGAGAAATGAAGATGTTGTACAGGAACACGCTTCTGGCAGCTGTCGTGGCATTCATGGCAGAGGAAAGGCGTTTCCGCTGAATGGAAAGGGCATGATACCGTACATGCGTTGCGTAGTTTCTCCCGTGTCACCGCGTTAAGGTTAAAGAGTATAATCAAAGGTGGTACCGCGTATCAACGCCCTTTGCAGATGATCTGCGAAAGGCGTTTTTTTGAAATTTGGATTAACACGGCAGGATGAGTAACGTAAAAAGAGGAGTGTGGACAGCAATGAGTAAAGAACTGGCAAAAACCTATGATCCCCACGGTTTAGAGGACCGGATCTATCAGAGATGGATGGAAAAGAAATATTTTCATGCGGAGGTAGATGAGAACAAAAAGCCGTTTACCATTGTGATCCCGCCTCCAAATATCACGGGACAGCTTCATATGGGGCATGCGCTCGACGAGACGATGCAGGATATTTTGATCCGCTTTAAGCGGATGCAGGGCTACAATACGCTGTGGCAGCCAGGGACCGATCACGCGAGTATCTCAACGGAAGTGAAGATCATCAAGGCGCTGAAGGAGCAGGGCATTGATAAACAGGAGCTCGGCAGGGAGAAATTTCTTGAGCGCGCATGGGAATGGAAAAAAGAATATGGCGGGCGCATCGTCAATCAGTTAAAGAAGCTCGGTTCCTCCTGCGACTGGGACCGCGAGCGCTTTACGATGGACGAAGGCTGTAACCGCGCGGTTACGGAAGTCTTTGTTAAGATGCATAAGAAGGGCTGGATCTATAAGGGAGCCCGCATGATCAACTGGTGTCCGGTCTGCAATACGTCGATCTCCGATGCGGAGGTCGAGTATGAGGAGCAGAAGGGATGCTTTTGGCATATCAAATATCCGCTCGTTGATAAGGACGGAAAGCCGAGCACGACGGAATTTTTGGAATTTGCGACGACGCGCCCCGAGACGATGCTCGGTGATACGGCGGTGGCGGTCAACCCGAACGACGCGCGTTATACGTATCTGCACGGACGTTTTGTGTGGCTGCCGATCGTGAATAAGGCGATTCCGGTCGTTGAGGACGATTATGTGGATATGGAGTTTGGAACCGGCGTCGTCAAGATCACGCCAGCCCATGACCCGAACGATTTTGAAGTTGGAAAGCGGCACGGTCTCGACATCGTGAATATCTTAAACGACGATGCGACGATCAATGAGAACGGCGGGCATTACAAGGGCATGGACCGCTATGAGGCGCGCGCGAAGATCGTTGAGGAGTTAAAGGAACTTGGTCTTTTGGTACGGATTGAGGACTATTCCCACAATGTCGGCACGCACGACCGCTGCGGCACGACGATCGAGCCGATGGTCAAAGAGCAATGGTTCGTAAAGATGGAGGAGCTGATCAAACCGGCAGTAAAAGCGGTAAAGGACGGCGAGGTCACGCTGATTCCCGAAAGCATGAAAAAGACCTACTTTAACTGGACCGATAATATCCGTGACTGGTGTATTTCGAGACAGCTCTGGTGGGGGCACCGGATTCCTGCGTACTACTGTGAGCAATGCGGCGAAATCGTCGTTGCAAAAGAAATGCCAAAGACCTGTCCGAAATGCGGCTGTACACATTTTAAGCAGGATGAGGATACGCTGGATACATGGTTTTCTTCGGCACTATGGCCATTCTCCACGCTTGGATGGCCTGAAAAAACAAAGGAGCTTTCTTATTTTTATCCGACTGACGTGCTTGTGACTGGCTATGACATCATCTTTTTCTGGGTCATCCGCATGATCTTTTCCGGATATGAGCAGATGGGAGAGCGCCCGTTCCATACCGTATTGTTTCACGGTCTTGTGCGCGATTCTGAGGGACGCAAAATGTCGAAATCGCTCGGAAACGGCATTGATCCGCTTGAGGTGATCGAAAAGTATGGCGCGGATGCGCTGCGCTTAACGCTCATTACCGGCAACGCGCCGGGCAACGATATGCGTTTTCATTATGAGCGCGTCGAGGCAAACCGGAATTTCTGCAATAAGATCTGGAATGCATCGCGTTTTATCATGATGAATATGGAGGGCAAAGAGGTTTACGTGCCAGCGCCGGAAACCCTGCAGCCGGTCGATCAGTGGATCATTTCGAAGCTGAACGGCGTGGTGCGGGAAGTCACGGACAATATGGAGCATTATGAGCTTGGCATTGCCGTTCAGAAGATTTATGACTTTATTTGGGATGAATTCTGTGACTGGTATATCGAGATGGTGAAGCCGCGCCTGTACAATACGGACGATCGGGAAAGCCAGAACGCCGCGCTTTACACCTTAAAGACGGTTCTGATCGATGCGCTGAAGCTCCTGCATCCGTACATGCCGTTCATCACGGAGGAGATCTTTACGACACTGCAGTCCGAAGAAGAATCCATCATGATCAGTGCATGGCCTGTTTATGACGAGGCAAAAGCATATCCAAAGCAGGAACAGGCGATCGAGACGATCAAGGAAGCCGTGCGCGGGATCCGAAATGTGCGCGCGCAGATGAACGTTGTTCCGAGCCGTAAGGCGCTCGTGTATGTGGTGTCACCAAAGGAGGAGCTGCTTCATATTTTTGAGGAAGGGAAGCTGTTCTTCCAAACGCTCGCCTGCGCGTCCGACGTATTGCTGCAGAAAGATAAGAGCGGGATCGCTGATGACGCGGTATCGGTGGTCATTCCGAATGCAACGCTCTATATCCCGTTTGCGGAGCTTGTGGATATTGATAAGGAGATCGGGCGTCTGAAAAAAGAAGAAGAGCGCTTGACCGGGGAACTGGAACGCGTAAACGGCATGCTGTCGAACGAGCGCTTTATCGGAAAGGCGCCGGAGGCAAAGATTGCTGAGGAGCGTGCGAAAAAGGAGAAATATGAGCAGATGATGGCGCAGGTAAAAGAGCGTTTAAGTCAGCTTGAACAATAATATATCCCGCAGCAGGCTGACCGGGTATCAGCCTGCACCGCGGCTGCGGTCCAAAGACCGGACAGGAAGCGCGCGGAGGGAATCGGGGGAGAAAAGGAGGGACACTGTATGGAGATGGGGAATGAGGCGCCGGATAAAGTGCAGGAAACCGTACAGGATGATTGGACGCTTGCCGGAAATTATATTACGGTTTCCGAGGATTCTATGCAGGCATTTCTCTTTTTGCAGCCAAAACCGGACGGGGAAAGCTATGAGCGTGAAGAGCTGAAGGCGCATCTTCGTGAGGCAGGTGTAGTCAGCGGATTTCACGAGTCCAACCTGGCGGCGATGGCAAAAAAGAAAGTATACGGCAGGGAAGTCCTTGTGGCGGAGGGAGCGCCGCCCGTGCAGGGAACTCCGGGTCATTATGAATATGAGATCGAGACAGATGATTACACAAAGCATCCGCGCATCCGTGAAGACGGTTCCGTGGATTACCAGAGCATGAATCTTTTGCAGAATGTGCAGGAGGGGCAGGTACTTGCCGTGTATCATGCGGCCGAGCAGGGAACTGACGGCGAAGATGTGCGCGGAAAGAGGCTCCGTGCGGAGCTGTGCAGGGAACTTCCTGCATTAAGAGGGCGCGGGATCGCCTTAAAAGAGGATGCCGAACTGCCGACTTATATTGCACAGACCGAAGGAAAACTCATCTTCAGAGATGATCAGATCGAGATTTGCAATGTGCATGAGATTAAAGGCGACGTGGATATCCTGATCGGCAAGGTGGAGTTTTTCGGCGACGTCGTGATCGACGGTAACGTCGCTGCGGGAACAGTCATCCGGGCAGGAAAGAGCCTGACGATCAGCGGTACGGTGGAGTCTGCGGATATCTATGCGGGCGGCGATATCATACTGCGCCGCGGCGTACAGGGAAATGAGAAGGGGCGTATCCGTTCCAGGGGAAATGTGTACGCGGACTTTTTGGAACACTGCACGGTGGAGGCCAGGGGCAATGTCATGGCGAATTATTTTCTGAATGCCGAAGTGTCCGCACAGGGGGAAGTGACGGCGACCGGAAAACGCGGCATGATCCTTGGCGGGTATGTGCATGGATTTCAGGGAATCAAGGCGATGTGCGTCGGCAGTGATAAAGAAGTGAAAACGGTCCTGCATGCAGGCTGTGAGCAGAAGGTTTATGACCAGAACGTCGAGAACCGCAAGGAAGAGGCGGAGATCATGCAGAAGCTTGAGCTGATCGAGGACCGGGCAGAAATGCTGCGCAAGCAGCTTACGATCCGTTCCAAAGACCAGACGCTGATCAGGGAATGCAATGAGCTGCTTAAGGAAAGAGAAAGGCTGACTGAGCGCGCAAAGCAATTGCAGTCGGAAAAGCAGGCGCTTCAAAAAATGATGGAAGAAGGACGGCAGTCAGCGATACGCGTGGAGGATAAGCTTTACGCCGGGTCGGTTATCAGCGTCAACAATGCGCAGCAGGCGATCAGTGCCAATACCTGCTTTATGCAGTACAAGAGTATTTCGGGCATCATACAGGGAACCGTCATTCGGGTGTGATGCCGCAGGGAAAGTCAGCGTGCCGGAAAGAACCGCCGCGCTGCGGGGCATGGGACAGCATGAAACAGATTACATATCAGGAGATCACGTCGTATCTTCTGTCAATACCCAAATTTACAACGAAACATACGATGGAAGATACGTGCGGTTTCTATCGCTATATGGGAAGTCCGTGTGCGGGGAGCCGGATCATTCATGTCGCGGGAACAAACGGCAAAGGTTCAGTCTGCACTTATCTGCGCAGTATTTTGGAACAATGCGGGCATCATACGGCATTGTTTGTGTCGCCGCATCTCGTTTCCATGCGCGAACGGTTTTTATTTGACGGCAGCATGGTTTCCGAAGAATCCTTCTGCGCGGCATTTTTTGACGTTGCGGAAAAGCTTTGCGCATATGAGAACGGGCAAGTTTCATCAGAGGGTGACGCATCGGCAGATGCACATGGGGACAGTGTATTTACGGCGCTGCGCGGGCTTTCCTACCACCCTTCTTTTTTTGAAATGTTATTTTTTATGTTTTTGGAATGCAGGGAAACGGCACAGACCGATTACGTGATCTTAGAGACCGGGCTCGGGGGCAGGCTGGATGCGACAAACTGCATGCCGCGCAAGGAATTGTGCGTGATCACGAGGATCGCACTGGATCATACGGAATATCTCGGGGATACGACCGGTGAGATCGCGCATGAAAAGGCGGGAATCTTCAGAGAGCTTACGCCGGCAGTCTGCTTGTTTTCTGATGAAGAAAGCGCGGAGGCGGAAAGAATTTGTGCCGGAAAGCTGCACGCACCGGTTGAATTTGTCGATTCGCGCGATTTCAAAATTGACGGAATTACCAACAAAAGCATTGCTTTTTCTTATCAATCTGTATATGATAATTCTATCAGCTTTTTACTTTCCACAACGGCATGCTATCAGGCAGAAAATGCCGCGCTTGCAATAAGGGCGGTTGAAGTGCTTGCAAGGCATGAGAAGAAAGATGCCCTGCAGACGATACGGGTTCGGAACGAAGTGTCCGCAGACGGAGCTGCTAAAATGCCCTGGCGGTTTGAGTACCCTTCTGTTGACAAGCTTCGGAAGGGGATTTATGCGGCACAGTGGGAAGGAAGGATGGAAGAGGTGCTGCCGGACGTATTTTTGGACGGTGCGCACAACGAGGATGGAATGCGGGCGCTGCTTACAACGGTGAAGCGTACCGGTCCTGATTTGCACAATGTACTTATTTTGGCAATTGTAGCAGATAAAAGATATGAACGCATGGCAGATATGATCGCGCAGTCGGGATTGTTTTTCAGGGTATATGTGACGTCTGCGGGAGGGGAGAGAGCGCTGGCACCGGAGGTTTTAGCAGAAGTGCTGCAGCAGTCCGGACAGGCCCATTGTACGATATGGAAGCAGCCGGAGCAGGCGTTTTCCCAATGCATAAGGGAACGAAGGGGCGATGAACGCGTTTATGTGGCCGGCTCGTTGTACTTGATCGGGCGGATAAAGGCATATTTAGGGAGGAATTCTGATGATTAACTTTGAGGAGGAGCTCAAGAAGTTTCATCCCAGCGTAGAGATAGAAGAGGCGGAGGATGTATTATATAGTCAGGATACGACGGATTTGGCTGACGTACTTGTGGATGTGATCAAAGAAGCACAGGAAGAAGAATAGGAGCGGAGCTATGGAGTGTTTTAACTGTGGCTGTCTCCTGACGGAAAACGAATTTTGTACAAACTGCGGCGCAGATGTGCGGGTCTATAAGAAGATTATTTTCGCATCGAACCGCTATTACAATATCGCACTGGAGAGAGCAGGTGTCAGAGATTTGTCCGGGGCGGCGGAAAGCCTCAGACAATGTCTTAAATTAAATAAGAATCATGTGGAGGCAAGAAATCTTCTCGGCCTGATTTATTATGAGACTGGAGAAGTGGTGTCCGCCTTAAACGAGTGGGTGATGAGCAAGAATATCAAGCCGCTCAAAAATATTGCGGACGATTACATTGAAGATATCAGATCGAACCCTACGCAGCTTGATACGCTGACGCAGGCGGTCAAAAAATATAATCAGGCATTAAATTACTGCATGCAGGACAGCGTGGACCTTGCGGTCATCCAGCTAAAAAAAGTATTATCGATGAATTCGAAATACCTGCAGGCGCACCAGCTCCTTGCGCTGATCTATATGAGTCAGGAGGAATGGGACAAGGCAGAGAAAGAAATCGAGAAGGCGCTGCGTATTGACACGAGCAATACGTTGACAATGCGGTATATGAAGGAGATTGACATTGCCATCACTCAGGATGAAGGCAGGAGTCAGTCAAAGAAAAAGAGTAAAGAGGAAAAGAACGCCAAAAAGTACAAGAGCGGAAATGATACGGTGATCCAGCCGATCAATAATAAGGATTCCCGCGGATTATCGACGATCCTTAATATTATTATCGGGGTGCTGATCGGGCTTGCCATTGCCATTTTCCTGATCCTGCCGGCAAGAATCCAAACGGAGGTAGCGAAAGTAAATGAGCAGGTTGCGGAGTACAGCGAACTGTTGACCCAGAAAACGGCAGACGTGCAGGAAAGGGAAGGTCAGATCGAAACACTGAAGGAACAGCTGGCGCAGACGGAGGAAGCACTTGAAGCTTATACGGGAACGGACGGCACGATCGCAGCCTATGAGCAGCTTTTGGAAGCGGCAAGTATCTATATGCAGGAAGAGCCGGATGTCATGGCAGTTGCCGACAGCCTTGGCAAGATCGATGAGACTTATGTGGAGCAGGAAGCCCCCGATTATTTTAAGAGCGTTTATAATGAACTGCTTGCCCTGATCGGACCGGAAGTATCCGATTCTTACTATCAGACGGGGATGGCAGAGTTTAATGTGCAGAACTATTCGGAAGCGATCAATTATTTCCTAATGGCGGTTTCATTTGACGAAACGGATTCGCTTGCCCTGTATCAGCTGGCAGAGTCGTATTATCGTAATGAGGATCTGGAGAATGCAGTTATTTATTATAACCTTGTCATTGAGCGGTTCCCAGGCAAGAATTCTGCAGTCAATTCGCGGAGGCGCTTAAACACGATCGAGCAGCAGCAGTGAACCGCGTGCAGAAACGTTTAGCCGGACGGCTCGTTGAAATGCGGAGCGGTTCCGGAGAAAAGCGCAGGGAATTTGCGGCAGGCGCGAGAGCATAAAAAAGAAAGAATGGCAGATACGAAAGAGAACATCGAAAAGGATGTTCTCTTTTTATATGTATCAATATCTGGAAGGGAGAAAGGAATGGTTGATAATTATGCAATTATCGAAAATTATCTGATGATCAGAATGCCGGAGGAGATCGACCACCACCGGGCAGTACTGATCAGCCGGACGGCCGATGATTATATTGCACACAGTAAGATTGTCAACATCGTATTTGACTTTGAAGATACGAAATTTATGGACAGTTCCGGTATCGGCGTGATCATGGGCAGATATAAAAAAATATCCTGTTTCGGCGGGAAAGTATTTGCCATCAATACAAGCAGACGGATCAGACAGCTTCTTGCGGTATCCGGTATGCAGAAACTGATCACGATCATGGAGTAGGGACGGATACGAGGATAAAACAAAAGGAGTGGAGAGATGGAGATAAGGACCAGGGAGAGTAAAATGTGCGCGGATGTGGAGGAGCAGGAACCTGTACAGGATGCGATGGGCGCGGCGGGGCATGAGGAAATGCAGAAAACGATTGGCGTGGCAAAGCAGGGAAATATACAGGAGAGCGGAGGGGATGCAGGAAATATTGGTCAGCAGAAAGCGATGGGTGCGGCAGGGATTAGGCACGAATATGTCAACGAAATGTCGCTGACCTTCGATGCAGTGTCGCTGAACGAGAGCTTCGCCCGTGTGGTCGTCGCAGCGTTTATCACACCGCTCAATCCGACGGTAGAAGAGCTTGCCGATGTGAAGACAGCGGTTTCGGAGGCGGTTACCAATGCGATCATTCACGGTTATGACAGCAGGGGCGGAAAGATCAGAATGTACTGTATGGTAACCGGAAATCTTCTTTCCGTGCGTATAGAGGATGACGGGGCGGGGATTGCCGACATTGAGCAGGCGATGATGCCGCTTTATACGACAAGACCGGAGCTTGAGCGTTCCGGCATGGGATTTGCATTTATGGAAGCGTTCATGGACGACCTTAAAGTGGAATCCCGCTTGGGAGAAGGGACGAAAGTCAGCATGATGAAAAGAGTAGGAGACGCTATACGGACGGCGTAAAAGGGGATATAAATGGACGAGACCGCTGCATTGATCGCACGTTCACAGGCAGGTGATAAAAGAGCAAGGGAGATACTCGTAGAAAAAAACTTAGGGCTTGTGCATCATATTGTGAAGCGGTTTCTCGGAAGAGGCATTGACGCGGAAGATCTGTTTCAGATCGGGAGCATCGGGCTCATGAAAGCGATCGACAAATTCGACTTAAGCTATGATGTGCGCTTTTCCACTTATGCGGTGCCGATGATCCAGGGTGAGATCAAGCGTTTTCTCAGGGATGACGGGATGGTGAAGGTCAGCCGGACATTAAAAGAAAATGGCTGGAAGATCAGGCAGTCCATGGATCGGTTGTCGCAGAAGTTTGGGCGGGAAGCGACAATGGATGAGCTTTCTGCGGATACGGGTTTAAGCTCAGAGGATATCGTGATGGCAATGGAGGCGAATATTGAGGTCGAGTCCATTTACCGTTCGGTCTTTCAGTCCGACGGGAACGAGATCTATCTGGTCGATCAGGTCGTCGCGGGCGGAAGATCAAAAGGCGGCATCGGACAGACTGCAGCAGGCGGTTCCGGTATTGACAGCTACGGAATGGGTGACGGTCAGGATCCTGAAAAGGAGCGGCTGCTCAATCATATGCTTTTGGAGCAGCTGATCGGCAGTTTGGATGAAAAAGAGCGGGAACTGATCGAACTCCGCTATTTTCAGGACAAGACCCAGATGGAGGTCGCAAAGCGCCTGCGCATCAGTCAGGTGCAGGTCAGCCGGATGGAGAAACGGATTCTTCTGCGTATGCGGGAGAAAGGGAAGGTATAAACGCCGCATCGGGCATACCGGTCAGAAGGTCTGCGCGCATCTGAATATCCAGCGGCGCTTTTTTCCGATATTCGAGTAGCTGCAAATAATAGAAAGCGCTTTTGTAAGGCTCGTCGGAAACGCGGTATAAATCCGCGATATGTTTCAGAATTTCCAGCTCCTGCCGGGTCAGGCGGCAGCTTAAAAGGTTGTAAATATTCAAATCCGGAAGCGTGAGCCGCAGTGCTTCCATAAGCAGCGGGACTGCCTCAGCCGGCGGATGTAAGACCGCTTTGGCAGTCAGACATGCCTGCTTCCAAAGATGATTGCCGTCATTGGCAAGCGCTTCCATTTCTTCAATTTTTTTCAGAAGCAATTCTTTCTGACCGGAGGAACGCATCGGCATGAGTTCGGATTGCAGATCATAAAAAGACGCTTCTTTTTCATTCCCCCAAAAGGTAAAAAGCCGGTCGGAAATCCCAAGCCGCTGAAGCAGTGCTTCCGTGAGCGCAATGCAGGGGTTAAGGGCGCCGCTCTCAATTTTGGAAAGCTTGGATTTGGAGCAGAGCCCGGTGCAGAGCATCCGTTGTGACAAGCCCTGTTTCGTTCGAAAATCCCGAATGATATTGCCTATTTGATAGAGATATGTCTTTTCCTCATGTCCGGTATTTGCAAGAAACAATAATGACGGATCAAATTTCTCGACGGGGTATTTTTTACGCGGAATCTTTGGAATCTTTCGCAGCCGCTCCGCAATCGGGAAAGAAGCCTCGCGCCGGAGATGTTTCAGACATACGCAGGCGTAATAGTTTTCTGAGCGCTGCGCGTCATCATAGACCGATCTGATCAGGGAATCCGCTTCTTTTTCATATCCGCAGCGCAGGGCGCTCAGAGCGGCAAGAAAGGTAAGCTCAAAAACCGGCGCGTTTTCCTCATACGCAGCCATTTGACGCCTGTGTTGTTCCGCCAGCCGGAAAGCATTTTGATATTCTGCCAGCGACAGCAGATATTTGATTTGAACGATGGCGGACTCTGCCTGCAGACGCCTGCGTTCCGCGGCTGCAAACACGCTGTGGGAAAGGCAGTCTTCCAGATGGCGGATCAGTTGGATACAACGCCCGCAGTCACCGATATACAGGGATTCCTGCGCCAGCGCTGTGATAATTTCGAATTCATTTTTGGATAACGGACCGTCGAAAGGAATGTCGGGAGCAAAATGCGGGCGGGTAATCCGAAGCGCAGACTTCAGAGCCGCATAAAGCTTTTGATGGCTGTACGGATACGACCGAAACTGGAGTCTGCACGATAAAAACAGCCACTCCTGATAGGTCAGGCGGTTATCCGCCCAGCGAAGGTTCTTTACTTTCTGCAGTTCTTTGAAAGCGGGGGTAAGCTGCCATGCGTCCAGATGAACGCGCGCATATTTTAAGGAAAGATAACATGCGAAATCAGTTCTGTCGGTATAGGCGGGAAAGCGGGTATGAGGAAAACCGGCACGGTTCGTAAGCGCGTAGAAGGTAGCAGGACCGGCATTCGAAGAACCGCACTCAATCCGGGAAAGCGCCTGAAGAGAACAGATGCCGTCAGCCATTTTGGACTGTGTCATGCCGCGGCTTGTTCTTGCATGGAATAAAAGTTGTTTTGCGCTTCGTACTGCCATCACGGACGCTCCTTTGCAGTTTGGCTTCATGGTTAGTTTGATTATAATACATAACCAAAAATAATTCAACAAATATTGCATAACAAAAATAATTCAACTAAAATGGAATCAATAAAAATTCCATTTGGTTGATTGTAATATTTCGTTGAATTGTGTAAAATGAAAAAAGTAGTGGACGGAAACGGGGCGGGGAGGCATTGGCAGGTCATATTTCGATTAAGGATGAATGCGGGGTAATCAGGCATCTTCAGAAGCTGGCTTCTACGGATTTTGGATGCGAGCACTGTGCCGTGGCGATTGCCGACGAGGCGGATGCGGGGTGCAGGATTTATTCTTACTGCATGGTGCAGGAGGTCGGCGGCGAAACCAATAGCAATTTTTCGATACTTCCTCGCAAGGTGAGTTATGCGCTTTTGCACTTATGCAGGAAAAAGAAAGCGGTTCCCGTGATTCTACACACGCACATTATGGGATATGAATACGCGGACCCGCTCGGATTTTCCCCGCAGGACGAGGAGTTTGCCGAACGGTTTATTATGACTGCAAAGCGAATGGGAAATATTCCGGGCTGCGCATTCATTGTGATGAACGGGGCGGAGCTTGATGAACTCGAAGAAGTGATGGCAGGCGGTTGCGGATGCCGTGATGCAGCATGTGCAGGGGCGTGCTCCGGTAAGGGGCAGACCTCGAAAGAGTAACCGGTGAAGAAATGTTGTACAGAGCCAAAAACACAATGAGGGATGGCTCTTCGCAATCTATTGAGGGGTCATGTCTCGTGTTTTTATGTTCAAAGGGCAGTCAATTTGTGAAGGAGACAGAAATATGAAAACTCTGACAAAAAAGGGGAAGGCTTATCTGATACTGGCATGTCTGCTTTATGCGGGGGAATCCGTGGCGCTTGCCGTCATGGCGTACATAGACGGGAAATTGATCGAATATGCGGAAGCGGGGCGGATGCGGACGATGCTGTGGATGATCGGCTTGTCGGTTCTGCTTGCCGTATCGAGTTACCTGCTGACCGCAGCAGCCACATGGACAAGGCTGCAATTTCTGGCGGACGGCGTGCTGGGCATGAGATGCGGTATTATGAAAAACATTCTGCGGAGACCCCTTAAGAGTTTTCGCGGCGAAAAGGACGCTTTTTATATCAACCTTTTTATAACGGATGTACCGCTATACCGTGATAACGCCCTGAATCAGATTCCGTTTCTGTTTTGTTCTTCAGCAGCTATTATTTCATCCGTAGTAATGTTGTGGAAGTTGAATATCTGGCTTATGCTGGCGGCGCTCGTGATGGCGGCAGTCCCTTTGGCAGTCACGAAGCCGTTTACGAAATGGGAAGAAAAGAAAATGGAATTATACTCTGAAAAGAGTGAAGTGCATACGAATACGCTGAAAGAGACCGTGGAGGGATATGAGACGATCCGCATCGGCTGCGGCGGGGAGCGCTTTTTGAAACGTTACGAGCAGGCGGCGGAAGGCATTCAAAGAGGGTACTCGGAATCTGAGTTTGTCAGCACAATGAGCTTTCAGACACTGATGAGCGTGGCAGGTCTTTCGTCGATCGTCTGCATGGGACTCGGAGGATGGCTGGTCGTGAAAGGCGCGCTGACTGCCGGAATGCTGTTTGCGGCTGTCAGATATTTCAGTACTCTTTCCAATCATTTTACGAACGCGATCGAATATATGATCCATATCAGAGCGTCTAAAAAGGTTGTTGCGAAGCTGAACAGTCAAAGACAGACGGCGTGCGTTCCGGACAGCGGAATCACGATGACGCCGCCGATGGAGGTTTCTTACGATCATGTGGCATTTGCGTTTGGGGAGCGGCAGCTCTACCGCGACTTTTCCTATCGCTTCCAAGCGGGGGGATGCTATGCGATTGTGGGGGAAAGCGGAAGAGGAAAATCCACCCTCATCAAGCTGCTTCTCAAATATTATGATGATTATTCCGGCAGCATCACGCTGGCGGGGCAGGATATTAAAAATCTCTCCGAGGAAGAGATTTATGCGCTGGTAGGAGTGGTGGATCAGGCGCCTTATCTTTTTAACGCGCCCCTGTATGAAAATATTACGCTGCTTAAGGGGGAACCCGCCAAAGATTCCTCGGAGTATCAGGAGCTTTTGGAACGGCTTGGCATCCGTGCGCTGGCGGAGCGTGTGAAGGAGGAGCCGCTAGGCGATTTCGGAGACAATATATCCGGCGGAGAGCGCCAGAGGATCGCAGTGGCGAGAGCGCTGATCAGGCGTCCCCAAATATTGATTTTTGACGAGCCTGCGGCATCGCTTGATCCCGTCACGAGGGACAGCCTGAATGCGTTGATCTTTTCGCTGGAGGGGTATATGCGGATCGTCATTACGCATGACAGAAGAGAGGAATATCTCTCTCGGTTTGACGGAACTGTGGATCTGTGAGCGCCTTCCTGTGTCTTTGATTCTATATTTTTTTGAAAATGAATGCTTTTCCCAATCGAATGTGATAAAATCGATTGGGAAAAGCATTTTGCATAGGATCGTTACAAATGCATATCATGAATGTCAGCACGGAGGTCCCGAACGGCGTTTGCGAAATGGTATTTGTGAAATGGTAATTGTGAAACGGCGTTTGCGAAATAGCGTTTGCGAAATGCTGTCTGTGAAACGAAAAGGCACGCAAAAGTCCGATGCAGATAGAGGCGGAACAGAGGAGAGAGACAGATTATGAAGTTTGACATGCACTGCCATACGAAAGAGGGTTCGATCGATGCGAAGGTGGATTTGGAAAATTATGTGAAAAATCTGGTGTCTCTCGGCTATGACGGCATGCTTGTGACGGATCACAACTCCTATCGCGGACACGATCAATGGGAAAAGCTGCGGACAAGGCTTACGGCGGCTGCGGGCAGGTCGTTTGTCGTGCTGCGCGGGATTGAATATGATACGCGGGATGCGGGACATATGATTGTAATACTGCCGGAGCGGGAGCATACGCGTATGCTGGAGGTGCGTGGCTTGAAAGGAAAACAGCTCATTCGGCGCGTACACGGTCTGGGCGGGATCATCGGACCGGCGCATCCGTACGGGAACGGTTTTTTTGCGCTGATGAATACGCGTCTCGGAAAGAAGAATGAATCGCTGATGAACAGCATGGATTTTGTCGAGAGTTTTAATGCCTGCGTCACGCCGCTGCAGAACAGACTGGCGAAACGGCTTGCGGTGAAGTACCAGAAGCCGGAGTTTGGCGGCTCGGACGCGCACCGCCCTGAGGTGATCGGCTCGGCGTTTACGGAGATTGACGCCCAAATACATGACAATGACGATCTGATCCATGCGGTCCGTATGCGGGTACCGATGATCGCTGACGGAGACTGGGAGGACCGGGTAAGAAAAAAACAGAAAAAGATCGTCGAGGAGCTTGCCGTGATCGGATATTGGATCTACAATAAAGTATTTGCGGGCTTAAACGTATTTCGCAGAAGAAAATATGCGAAGCTGATGTGAACGATTAGGAGAAGGCGGGAAAATCATAAATGTGGACGAACCGATATGACATCGCAGGTCTGCGGTGCGAATCGGGATTGAAATAAATAAATCTGCACAGACTAAATACCTGAGAATGGGGATGGCTTACCGTTCCTGCTTCTAAAGGAGAGAGGCTGTGCAGACTTTTTATTTGAAGGCGGAAGAAAAAGTAGAATTGGAGAATGCCCGTGTCAGGATGTCGGATGTGGCTGAAATCCTGTGTGAAGATGATGGTATGCAGAGTCAGGCGCGCGAACTGATCGTGTATTGTTTTTCTGAAAAAAACCGCGCAGTCATAGATGTGCTGCATCTGATCAGAATTTTGCAGGAGAAGTTTCCGGGAAGCAGGATCGTCAGCCTCGGAGCGGGGGACGTGCTTGTGGAACGGCGGACGGGGAAGCCGCATCCGGTGTGGGAGAAGGTGAAGATTGCCCTGATCGCGCTGCTTAGTTTTTTCGGCGCTGCGTTTACGATCATGGCGTTTCATAATGATATTAGCATCGAAGATATTTTTTCTAAAGTTTATGAGCTCGTCACGGGAATGGAATCGGACGGGCTGACAGTGCTGGAGATTTCTTATTCGATCGGACTTTCCGCAGGAATCATTCTTTTCTTTAATCATATCGGGACAAGAAGGATCACGAAAGATCCTACGCCGATTGAAGTGCAGATGCGCCAGTATGAAAGTGACGTCGTGACGGCGCTTGTGGAAAATGCAAACCGTGAGCAGTCGCATGCAGGAGAGGAAAACGGGGCAAAGGGAATAGGGTCGCCACGGGCAGGAGAAGAAGGCGGGGCAAAGGGAAAAGGGTCGTCACGGCAAGGAGAGGAAAACGGGGCAAAGGGAATAGGGTCGCTAGGGGCAGGAGAAGAAGGCAGGGCAAAGGGAATAGGGTCGTCACGGCAAGAGGAAAGCGGAGCAAAGGAAAAAGGGTCGCCAGGGGCAGGTGGAAAATGCGGAAAAGGACAGGGGCGCCGCAGGCAGAAAGCGGAAACATAACAGACAAGCAGAAGCGGCCTCAAGATAGAAAAGAAAGCATGACTGCGGGCAGCAGGACAGGAACGGAAAAAATACATGAGGACGGCGGGGAGGAACGGTAGTGGAACAAGTATTACTGGTGGTACTCGGTCTGAGTTTCGGAGTGTTTACGGCAGGCGGCGTATTTACGACAGTCATTGTTGTGGCGCTGATCCCGCGCTTTGCCGCCCGCTTTCATACGGCATATAAAATAGAATTCTATGAGGAGTGGATTGTCGCGGGCGCGATCGCCGGCGGCATTTTCGGCGTGTATTCCCACCTATGGACAACGTCCGCATGGGACGAACGAAGCACAGTAATGAGGTGGACAGGTGTTGCCGCCGTTATCATCTGGGGCTTTTTTACAGGGATGTTTGTCGGGTGCCTGGCGCTTGCCATAGAGGAAATGCTGGGTGGAATTCCGGTGTTTGCCCGCCGTGTGCATCTGCGTAAAGGTCTCGGCATCATTATTCTTTCTATCGCGCTCGCGAAACTTGCCGGTTCCCTGTATTATTTCTATTTTCAACTCTATGACGGATTATGAATGCATGAGGGATCTGTCATAAAAAAGTCACTTGTACATTTTGCGATCTTTCGTTTTTTTTATTTTTATACAAAAACCCTTGACAAACAATTAAACATATGCTTAAATGTTTACAACAAGATGATAGAAACATAAGAACCTATCTATTAGATCAAAAAATGGATCAAAGAAAAGAAGGGTGGATGCAGACATGAAAAAAACATATCAGATCGAGGTAGACTGTGCGGCGTGCGCGCTTAAGATGGAGGAAGCCGCGAAAAAGGTCGCGGGAGTGAAGGAAGCGACGGTTTCCTTTATGACTCAGAAGATGAAGGTAGAATTTGATGACGGAGCGGATGAGAAAACAACGATGAAGGCGGTTGTTAAGGCATGCAAAAAAGTAGAGGACGATTGCGAAATCATTTTGGAATGAACATGAGCGGCTTTAGCAGGCTGGTCAGGGAGGATTATTATGAATAAAAAACAAAAAAGGGTATTGCTGCGTATCATCATAACGGCAGTTTTGATGGCTGTGCTGACGGTACTGCCGATTGACGGCAGGATCAAGACAGTACTTTATCTGGTTCCGTATATGGTGATCGGTTATGATATCCTGCGCAAAGCATTTTTGGGTATGATCCACGGACAGGTATTTGATGAGAATTTTCTGATGGCAATAGCAACGGTCGGCGCGATCGGGATCGGTGAGATGTTCGAGGGCGTTGCAGTTATGCTTTTTTATCAGATCGGAGAGCTGTTTCAGAGCTGTGCGGTTGGAAGAAGCCGCAGGAATATTACGGCACTGATGGATATAAGGCCTGATTATGCCAATATTGAACAGGACGGAGAATTAACGCAGATCGATCCTGATGAGGTGCCGACCGGTACGGTCATTGTGATAAAGCCGGGGGAAAAAGTACCGATAGACGGTGTGATCATTGAAGGTGAAACATCCCTGAATACCAGTGCGCTGACCGGGGAGAGCATACCGCGGGAAACGAAACAGGGCGATGGGGTCATCAGCGGATGTGTGAACCTAAACGGTCTGATCAGAGTGCGCACAACAAAGGAATTTGGAGAATCAACGGTATCGAAAATTTTAGATCTGGTAGAGAACTCCAGCATGAAAAAGTCGCGCTCTGAAAATTTCATCACCCGTTTCGCCAAAATATATACACCCGCAGTCTGCCTTGGCGCCGTGCTGCTGGCAATCGTTCCGCCTTTTATACAGCTTCTTTTTGGCGGCGGGAACGCTGACTGGCTCGTGTGGTTTACAAGGGCACTGACTTTTTTAGTCATTAGCTGTCCCTGCGCGTTGGTAATCTCAATACCGTTAAGCTTTTTCGGCGGTATTGGCGGCGCGTCCGCCCGCGGGATTCTTGTAAAGGGTTCCAATTATTTAGAGGCGCTTGCGCGGACGGGAATCGTCGTGTTTGATAAAACGGGGACAATGACCAAGGGAGTCTTTGAAGTTGTAAGCGTTAAAGCGCAGGGGGTGAGTGATGAGATGCTGCTTCATTATGCGGCGTACGCCGAGAGCTATTCCACACACCCGATCGCTGAGAGCCTGCGCAGGGCGTATGGAAAGAGTATTGATACGGCGCTGGTGAGTGAGGTGGAAGAGATCAGCGGTCATGGCATAACGGCAAACATAGACGGGAAAGCGGTTGCTGCCGGGAACCGCAGATTGATGGAACGCCTGCACATTTCCTGCGCTGAGAGCGACGCCGCAGGTACGGAAGTGCATCTTGCACTGGACGGTTCCTATATCGGGTGTATCCTGATCGCGGATGTATTAAAGCCGACGGCAGCAGAGGCTGTCCGCGCGCTTTCGGCGGCCGGGGTGCGCAAGACGGTGATGCTGACCGGAGACTCTGAAAAAGCGGCAACTGCCATTGCTGCGGAACTGAAGGTGGATGAGGTAAAAAGCGGACTTCTGCCGGGCGATAAAGTTGACGAGGTGGAACGGCTGCTGGCAGAGACCGGCAAAAATGAAAAGCTTGTATTTGTCGGCGACGGCATTAACGACGCACCGGTACTGTCGCGGGCGGATGTCGGTATTGCAATGGGAGCGCTCGGTTCGGATGCCGCGATCGAGGCGGCCGATGTGGTGCTGATGGACGACGATCCCGCCAAGATCGCGCTGGCAATGCGTATCTCAAGAAAAACGCTTCGGATCGTATATGAAAATATTGTATTTGCGCTGGCGGTCAAAGCACTATGTCTTGTGCTTGGCGCATTCGGGGTTGCAAATATGTGGTGGGCGATCTTTGCGGATGTCGGCGTTATGGTGCTTGCAGTGCTCAATGCGACGCGGGCGCTTGCAATATCGAAATAAGCAGAAGCGAGTGTGCATCGCGAAGCGTTAAACATGTGCGAAGCATGTGGTATCATGTCGTCAGACATGATACCGGCGCCGAGCGAAGCGAGTGTGCATCGCGAAGCGTTAAACATGTGCGAAGCACATGTAAGGCAGCAGTTGTCGACAGGGTGGGATAAGAATCGGAGGAATATATGGCACATTATGATTTACCACATGATCATGGGCAGAATATTGAGCATGTACTTGACAGGATACCTGATATTGAAGCATTTCAAAAAGTCGCGTCATGGTTTGACAAGCTGGGAGATGGCACACGGCTCCGCATTTTATGGCTGCTATGCCATTGCGAGGAATGTGTGAGCAATATCTCTGCAGCAATGGGCATGAGTGATCCTGCAGTCTCGCATCATTTGCGCCTTCTTAGGGAAAGCGGGCTGATCGTCAGCCGGCGTGACGGCAAGGAAGTGTATTATAAGCTTGCGGAAAGTGAACAGGCGCAGATTTTGCACCGCGCGCTCGATGAAATGTTTGAGGTGAGCTGCCCGGGCGGTCTGTGATGATTTTTTCATAATCGTTTGCAAAGACGATGCATATTTTTTGACATAGCGCACATGCTATTTCCGAATTTAATTTCCAATGTAGGCTGGGAAACAATCGGAAGGCGGGGATTGAACGGATGGCAGAGCAGTCAAAGGATATGAAAAAAGTATATGAAGAGCAGAAGCATCAGCAGAGCCGGATGCAGCAGAAAAAGCAGGTCTATCAGGAATATGTCGAACAGATGACGCCTAAAAAGAATATCTGGTGGCAGATGATCAAGGCGTTTATTGTCGGCGGCCTGATCTGTACGCTCGGGCAACTGATCCTTGATGTTGCGACCGACCAGTTCGGACTGGACAAGGAGACAGCCGGGACATGGTGTTCGGTCATTCTTGTTCTGCTGAGTGTTCTTCTGACCGGTTTTAACCTGTATCAGAAGCTTGGTGCGTTTGCAGGCGCCGGTGCGCTCGTGCCGATCACGGGTTTTGCTAATTCTGTAGCTTCTCCGGCGATCGAGTATCAGAAAGAGGGCCAGGTATTCGGTATCGGCGCTAAGATCTTTACGATCGCGGGACCGGTCATCCTCTACGGGATCGTTACAAGCTGGGTGCTCGGCTTAGGGTACTGGATCGGGAAATGTTTCGGGGTGTGGTGAAACCGAAGATTACCAATTTTCACGCCGGCTTATGCTTCGTGCGAAACTGCTTTGGCGTGCAGTCACGGTATTTTTTGAAACACTTGATCATATGGCTGCAATCCGAAAAACCGGTTTCCTGGCTGATGTAGGTGAGATCGAAATCTGTAAATAGCAGAAAATCTTCCACCTTAAAGATTTTCATTTCCTCAATGTACGTTTTGCAGCTCTTTCCATACAACTGGTGAAACTTTTTGGCAAAACAGGAATAACTGAGTCCGCATTTTGCAGCGATGTCGGCAACGGGCAGGTTCTCTTTGATATGCGAGTCGATATATTCCGTAACACTGTCGATATCATACTGGGCGTCGGCGGAAAATACGTCGTGGTCGATCGAGAATCCTTCACGCATCCAACAGCGGATAATGTTCATTAAAAGATGATAGAGCTTTGTCTGAATGATCCTGTCGTAGCCATATTCCTGCCTTTGCAGTTCATCAACGCAGTTCTCAAACAGACGGCGGCATTCTATTTTTTCAGCTTCTTCAGCAGGAAAATAAAACGGCATCTGCTTATTCCGTGCGCTTTTCACAATGCTGCGCAGCTTTGGCGCATAGGAGGATGCGATATTGATGCTGTTGATATCGAATTTCAGCACGATATAGCGCAGCGGTCCCGGAGCCGCCGCGTAAATGGAATGAACAGACTGCGGATGAAAAAAGATCATATCGCCGACATGGGCTGTGTGGATATGCTCGTCCGCATGCATTTCGGCGCATCCCTCCAGCATGAAGATCAATTCCGCAAAGTAATGCCAGTGCGGCCTGACCGGAAAGCGGTTCTTCTCATCACTGTAAATGAAGCATTCAAAAGGTGTATTCAGTGCATTTCCGGCTTCAAAAAGATTGTACATAACGATCTCCTGCTTCTGCCATATCTGCAGATGTATTCCGCATAATTTATCTAAAAACGGTGAAGTTTCATCCAGTATAGCATGTCCCTGTGGAAAATGCACCCTCTTTCTATATGATATTTGAGTAACGTTATGAATGTACGTTTCAGCGGAAAAAGAATGTACGTTTCAGCGGAAAAAGAATGTACGTTTCAGCGGAAAAAGAATGTACGTTTTGTCGAAAAAAAGATGTTTGTTTTGGCGGAAAAAAGAATGTTTGTTTTGGCGGAAAAAAGAATGTTTGTTTTGGCGGAAAAGGCATGTTTTTTCGTTGAATCAAATGGGTGGATTTGCTATAATACTGGTAAAATTAACTATTTCAGCCGCGCTTAACGTAAATTGCGATAAGACGACGCTCTGCGCAATCCGCGATAACATGATGAAATGAGCGCTGCACAAAAAAAGCAAGGGGGATATGCGATGTTAGTACGAAAAGAATATCAATTTTGGTTTTGTACGGGTTCTCAGGATTTATACGGGGATGAATGCCTTGCCCATGTGGCAGAGCATGCAAAGATCATTGTACAGAAGCTGAATGAGTCGGGGAAGCTGCCGTTTACGATTGTCTGGAAACCGACGCTGATCACGAATGAGCTGATCAGGAAAACCTTTAATGAGGCAAATACAGACGAGTGCTGTGCGGGCGTTATTACATGGATGCACACATTTTCTCCTGCAAAGTCATGGATTTTGGGGCTTCAGGAATATCGCAAACCGCTGCTTCATCTTCATACGCAGTTTAATGAGGAGATTCCGTACGATACGATCGATATGGACTTTATGAATGAGAACCAGTCGGCGCACGGGGACAGGGAGTACGGACATATCGTCTCGCGCATGGGAATCGAGCGCAAGGTCGTGGTCGGACATTGGGCGGATGAAAACGTACAGGACCGTATTGCATCATGGATGCGTACGGCGGTCGGCATTGTGGAATCCAGTCATGTGCGCGTCATGCGTGTTGCGGATAATATGCGGAACGTCGCCGTGACCGAGGGAGACAAAGTTGAAGCGCAGTTGAAATTTGGCTGGGAGGTCGATACCTATCCGGTCAACGAGATTGCAGAATCTGTTGACGCCGTGTCGGAATCGGACACAAATGCGCTGGTTGACGAATATTATGACAAGTACGAGATTTTGCTCGAAGGCAGGGATGCCAGTGAGTTTCGCCGCCATGTGGCAGTACAGGCACAGATCGAGCTTGGGTTTGAGCGTTTTCTTGAAGAAAAGAATTATCAGGCGATCGTCACGCATTTCGGCGATCTCGGCGCGTTAAAACAGCTTCCGGGACTTGCGATCCAGCGTCTGATGCAGAAAGGTTACGGATTCGGTGCAGAGGGCGACTGGAAGGTTGCTGCCATGGTGCGGATCATGAAGCTGATGACGCAGGACATGCCGGATGCAAAGGGCACGTCCATGCTGGAGGATTATACCTACAATTTTGTCAAGGGTAAAGAAGGTATCCTGCAGGCGCATATGCTGGAGATCTGCCCGTCGATTGCGGACGGACCGGTCAGCATCAAGTGTCAGCCGCTTTCGATGGGAGACAGGGAGGACCCGGCAAGACTTGTCTTTACGTCCAAAGAGGGGAAGGGCATTGCGGTATCGATGATCGACCTCGGCAGCCGCTTCCGCCTGATCATCAACGATGTGAACTGCAAAAAGACGGAGAAACCGATGCCCAAGCTGCCGGTTGCGACCAATTTCTGGACGCCGGAGCCGGATCTGTACACGGGCGCCGAGGCATGGATCCTTGCGGGAGGCGCGCATCATACGGCGTTTACTTATGATCTGACTGCGGAGCAGATGGGAGACTGGGCTGCGGCGATGGGCATGGAAGCGGTCTATATTGACGCCAATACGAATATCCGTGAATTTAAGAGGGATCTGATGCTTGGGGAACTGTTTTACCGTTAATTTGGGGAAACGCTGATTTTATTAGTGTTTCCTTAGGAAGATTTTCTTATCGTCATGCCGTATAAACCAATCGAAGATGGGAATCCTTGGTAAAAGACGACAGAGAGTGTAGATGCCGCGGGAGATGCCGTGTAATACTGCTGTAACGTCAAAAAGAAAGGAGAATCGGCAATGACGCTGACGGAAAAAGAGACCACCGCATTAAGGGACTTACAGACGCAGGAAAAGTCTTGTATCACAAAGTACCAGAAATATGCCGCAGAGGCAAAGGATACCGAGCTGAAAAGTTTATTTAAGGCACTGCAGGAGGATGAGCAGAAGCATTATCAATCGATCGGACAGGCATTAAAAGGTGATGTGCCGACCTGTGACTGCAATGATTCACAGGGGAAAAATTACAGCCCGGCGGGGACATACCGTGACAATGCAAATGCAGCGGATAAAGAACATGACTGCTTCCTTGCAACGGATTGCATCGGTACGGAAAAGCTGGTGTCCGGCGAGTACAACACCAATATTTTTTCCTGTGACAATTCATCCCTGCGCAAGCTACTTGCAGATATCCAAATCGAGGAGCAGAACCATGCCGAGATGCTTTATAAATATAAACAGGTAAATGCAATGGCATAGTTTCGCCGGTACAAAACTCTTTTGGTTCCTCATTTTCGATCCGTTACAAAAAGATTTCCGCATGTAACACACTCCGTAAGGGAGGTGCTGCATGCGGAATATTTTTATCTTTTCGCAATGATCGTTATATCTTTCATTGAGGGGCGTTCTCATCCCGCTGATGCACCATATTGTTTTCTCATATCAAACAACAACCGGATCAGGCTCTTGTGATAAGGAATGAATGTGCCCTCGTCCAGCTTGCGGCAGATCTCGTCAAAGGATGCTGTTATAAATATCCCATAGTTCCATGTCTGTACCTCCCATATATTGCAGACTGCGCAAAGCGATGCGAAAGCAAGTGGTGATGAAATGCGATTGCATCCCACTGGCATCGCTTATAAGATTGTCTTCACAGCATTTCTGACTATAGCATCATAGCAGTGAATACGCGATATGCCTGAGCCGCCTTGTGATCTCGTTGCATCCCGCGTCACAGCGCTGAATAAAATACAGCATGATAAAATTGGATTTCGGGGAAACCGTAAAATAGGTACCGCACCAGCCATCCCAGCCAAACTCGCCGGGATCTGCGTTTGTGCCGCAGGCAGCGGGGGTGGAGAGATGACGCATCAGATTGCCGTAATTATAACCGCGCAGGGAATCCCAGTTTAAGTCTGCGCGATAGGAGTCGGACAATTGTGGGGAGCACATAAAAGAAACCGTATTTCTGCCAAGAATGCGCCGTCCGTTCCAAACGCCGCCGTTAAGGAGCATGGAGGCAAAATGCGCATAGTCGTCGATCGTAGAGACAAGTCCTGCGCCGCCTGATTCAAAAGCGGGCGCGCGGTCATAGCCTTCCATACCGAGATTTTTACCGGGCTGCGGCGCGATTTTCATGCGCTTATCGCTCTGATAAACGGAGAAAGAAGAAAGAGTGTCGACAACGCCGCCGGATGTGGCTATCGGTAAAGAATGCGCTGTATCTAAGTTCTTTGCCGGAGAGACGGTATTTTTTTGTGTGCCGGAAGCGGTCCTTTCCGCAGTTTTCGGAGGTTCGGGATATTCCAAAGCTTCGGAACTTTCCGAGCAGCGGTACAGTTCTGCGAAGCGGTTCTTTTTCTCATCCGGGACATAGAAATCCGTATCCCGCATATCAAGAGGATCAAAAAGTTCTTTTTTCAGAAAAGTGCCAAGCCGCATACCGGAGGCAGCTTCGATCACAGCGCCGAGCACGTCGGCGGAGGTTCCGTACATCCAATGCGTGCCGGGGGCAAACGCAAGCGGAATCTGCCCTAAACGGTTGGCGAGCTGCATGGTTGAAAACGTGATATTCTGATCCTGTGCCGCCATCATCTCATCAAAAAGTGCCGCGACCGCTTTTCCGGCAGGTGTAGAGTCATCAGGGTAAGCGAGTCCCGACGTCATGTTCAAAAGATCTGAGATCGCTACCGTGCGCGGGGCGGGGACAGTCTGTCTGCCATCCGGGGCAAAGACCTTCTGATCGTGAAAGCCGGACAGATAGTTTTCGACTGGATCGGTCAAGTCGATGATGCCGCGCTCTAAGAGCAACATGGCAGCGGCGCTGATAATTGGTTTTGTCATGGAAAACAGACGGAATATCGTATTTTCTTTCATGGGTATCTTTTTTTCGATGTCTGCCATTCCATATGACGCGCGGTGAAGTACCGAACCGTTCTGTAAAAGCAGCAGATTTGCGCCGGCGAGATTACCTCGGGAGATCTCCGAGCAGATCAGGTTGTCCATATCTGTGATACGCGTTTGTTTGAAATCCATGAAAAGTGCCCCTTTCTTTTTGGGTTGATTCATAGTCGTTTGTCAATCGTCTTTTGCTTGTACAGAGCGTCTTGCAGATACCAAATGAGTCAGTACCGAGTCAGTGCTTTGTAAGCAGAACGCGGAGGATCATTCCGAGTCCGCCGAAGATCAGTACAAGCAGTAAAATCCAGTCAAACAGTGTCATCGTCAGCAAATGGAAATCCGTTGTCATGATGACGGAGGTAATGATGATCAGTGTGGCAGCCCCCATATACAGCTTGGCGGCCAGACTTTTCGGTGAGGCAAACAGCTATACGATTCCGACTGTCATCATTTTGCTTTAGCTGTTACAACATTAGTATAGCGGCATTCTTTCTGTTTGGCAAGCGCCTGATCAGGAGGGGGAACGGCGGACCTTGTTAAGGCAGTGGGCGGCAGACCCTGCTAAGCCGGAGAATGGCAGACCAAATGTTGACGGGAGCTGTAAAATAGTTTATGATGAATCCAAACAGGTCGATATGCCAAATACAGAAAACGGCGGAGCGGGGGAACCTTGAACGGAGTTATCTGCCGCCGTCAGTTTGCATGAAAAGGGGCGCTCACGATGAGAACAATGGAATTTAAGATGGAGCGGCCGGGACTTTTGCACGAAGGAGACCGTGTGAGCATTACAGAGGGAAAGCTTCCGAGTAATTACTATTATACGATTGACCCGTCGCTCGCAATGTCGGGGAATTACCCGTTTTATGAGCAGCTAAAAGCCCGGGAGGGAATCGTATCCGGGGTGAAAGAGAATCCGCGCGGATTCTATGTGACCGTGGAGTTTGCGGACGAACCGCCCGTTTAATCATGCATCGTGGAAGAGCGCTGATTTTGAGAATGTCACAAATGATAGAATTTGAGTTTCAGAGAATCATAATTTAGGAGGCGGATAGTGATGAAAACAATCAGTACAGACAAAGCACCCGCAGCGATCGGACCGTATTCACAGGCAATAATTGCCGGAGATATGTTGTATGCATCGGGGCAGATCCCGATCATTCCCGAAACGGGGGAAATTGCACAGGGCGACATCCTTGTACAGGCTGAGCAGGTCATGAAAAATGCAGGGGCTATTTTAGAGGCGGCAGGGGCGGATTTTGCCAAGGTGGTGAAGACGACCTGCTTTTTGGCTGAAATGGCTGATTTTGCAGCGTTCAACTCTGTGTATGAGAAATATTTTACCGGAAAACCTGCGAGAAGCTGTGTTGCAGTAAAGCAGCTTCCGAAGGATGTGCTCTGCGAGGTGGAGGTCATCGCATATCTTGGATGATTCGTATTGATCAAGGCAGTTCCTTACGCGGAGTCACAATTGTGTTATTACGCAAACCGGCGGGACTTACTTTGGATTTGCATAAACAGGGATCGGGCAGTATAAACTAAGCGAAAGCGGATGGAAAAAATAAGAAATAAAAATAAGGAAAAAAATAAAGAATAGAAATAAAAAAAGAAATAAAGGAAAATAGGAAAAAGAAAGGTTTGGGCAGGATGATGGACGCAAAAGTAATGTTTCAATTTGGATATGGTCTTTATGTGCTGACGGCGAATGCGGATGGCACGGACAACGGCTGTATCATCAATACGGCAATTCAGGTAACGTCAACGCCGAACCGTGTGCTGATCGCAGTCAATAAACAGAACAAAACGCGTGATATGATCGCGGCTGCCGGAACGTTTAATATTTCTATGATCGCTGAGAATGCGTCTTTTGATCTGTTTCGGCACTTTGGGTTCCAGTCAGGTCACAACGTGAATAAATTTGCGGACTTTTCTGACTGCGCCCGCGCGGAAAACGGCGTCATGTATATCACCAAAGGAACAAACGCCTATGTATCTGCCCGCGTATGTGAAGTGCTTGATATGGGAACGCACACGATTTTTATCGCGGAGGTAACGGATGGCGCGATGCTCTCGGATGTTCCCACCGTAACCTACAGTTATTACCAGAGTCATATTAAACCAAAGCCGGAGGCAAAGAAACCGGCGGATCAGGTGACATGGGTATGTAAGGTCTGCGGTTATGTTTATGAGGGCGACCCGCTGCCGGAGGATTTTGTCTGCCCGATCTGTAAGCATGGGGCAGCAGACTTCGAACGGCGGGCATGACAGCAGATCTCAGGCGGCTTTTATGGTATGCCTATGATCAGGTGAATGAACTTGTGAGGACACGTTCTCAGTATGGAAAATTTGTATAAAAAACATGATGTGACATATACTACGACCGGAGATTTTCTCCGGTCGTTTTGCGTTTCCACGACATGTTTATTTTGGGCTTTGCTGTTATCTTATTTTTATTGGCAATTACCGGATCTTTTTGGTAGAGAAAGGAGTCACGATTATGGATTACTTAAACGCATTCTGGGTGGGAGGGCTGATCTGTGTGCTTGTTCAGTTCCTGATGGAAAAAACCAAACTGCTGCCCGGCAGGATCATGGTGCTTTTGGTGTGTACGGGGGCGGTCATCAGCGTGTTTGGTCTTTATGAGCCGTTCCAAGAGTTTGCCGGGGCGGGGGCGAGCGTACCGCTGTTAGGATATGGCAATATTTTGATGAAGGGAGTAAAGGAGGCTGTCGACGAGCAGGGATTTATCGGTCTGTTCTTAGGGGGATTCAAATCAGGTGCTGCGGGCTGCGCGGCAGCGCTTGTCTTTGCTTACCTTGCGAGTCTGGTATTCAGACCGAAAATGAAGGGCTGACAAAAGAGAAAAGCTTGTCGCCGGGCGTCATACATGATATAATGCAAGACATGATACCAGCGCCGGGCGAAGCGGGTGTGCATCGCGAAGTGCACTTTTTAAGGGGTATACAAATGTGATACCATAACGCTGCCACAGCATGCGGGAAAATGAAATGCTGCCTGTGCAGTTAAAAATGAGGGGAAACATGAGAACAGCGATCATAACGGACACAAACAGCGGTATAACCGTTGAAGAAGGAAGAGAACTTGGAATCCATGTCATGCAGATGCCGGTCATCATCAACGGAGAGATTTATTACGAGGGCGTGAATCTGACACAGGAGGATTTCTACCGCAGGCTGGAAGGAGGGGACGATGTATCGACGTCCCAGCCTTCTCCGGGTGATGTCATGGGACTCTGGGATGAAGTTCTTGCGGAGGGCTATGACGGGATCGTTTATATTCCGATGTCGAGCGGACTCAGCAATTCCTGTCATTCCGCGATCGGGCTGGCGGAGGAATATGGCGGACGTGTACAGGTGGCGGATAATCACCGTATCTCGGTGACACTGCGTCAGGCAGTGCTTGATGCGAACTATCTTGCATCACAGGGGCTTTCTGCCGCAGAGGTCAGAGAGCAGCTTGAGAAAGACGGATTGGACGCAAGTATTTATATTGCAGTGAATACGCTGGAGTTTCTGAAAAAGGGCGGGAGGGTAACACCTGCGGGTGCGGCGATCGGCTCCATACTAAATATCAAACCGATCCTGACGATCCAGGGAGAAAAACTGGACGCCTTTGCCAAGGTGCGCGGCATGAAAAAATGCTGGGAACGCATTCTTCAGGCTGTAAAAACGGACAGGGAAGAACGTTTTGGCGCTGTCCCGGATGAGGAGCTGCGTATCGGTGCGACAGGGACGTTCCGGCAAAAAGAGGATGCAGACCGGTGGTATGAGCTGGTAAAAGAGAATTTCCCGTCCATTGAGATTTTTTACGATCCGCTTTCGTTCAGCATTGGATGTCATGTGGGTCCTGATGCGACCGGAATCGGTATCTGCCCGAAGCACCGGGCATAACATACTGGGGGAAACGAATGAGTTCAATATTTTTCTTCATATTTTTGATCATGATGTTCAAAGGAAAAGGCAGGGATGCGATTGGAAGCGATTTTTTCAAATTACTGTTTTTCCTGTGCTTTTTTGGCGGAGCCGTTTCGCTTTTTTTCTGGCCGCTCGGGTTTGTCGGCGGGATCGCGGTTGTCGCGTGGCTGATACATAAATTTGGAAAAAAGAATAAGAAATCAGAGAAAGAGCCTTATGAATACGGAAACAACAGGCGGGAGCAGGAGCGTGAATGGAGGGAATACCGGCAGCAGGAAAAACGGCAGGGCGGGCGTGAGATCCTTCCGGCGGCGGCAAAGAAGCGCCGGAAAATTGTTGAGAGCTTTAATGACAGGTTCGAGCTTTATCTGACGCCGGAGCAGATCAAGGGGATCGTGGACGCTTCTTATTTTTCTGAAATATGGAAAAAAGAGATCGAAGCCATGACAAAAAAGTATGAGACACTCTCACAGTGGTATCAGGGCTACACGAAATGGCTGCGGGTCTATCTGCGTGTGTTTCATGTACAGGAAGTCACGTCCGATATCAGACAGCAGGAAAGCATCTGCGTCTATGCGTTTGAAGAGGTTTTTCAGTATGCGGACTCGCTTTTTGACATGCCGCTTTCCGAAAAGATACGGGCGGTGAATGATAAGTTCTATGCATCGTTTGATGACATTAGCTTTATGATCGCCTATCGCTTTTTGGAGTCGAAGGGTAAAAAGCATGAACTGGGCAGGAGCGGTATCGTGCGGGAGGACGCCGATATCGACGAGCTGTTACATAAATATGATACGGGGAAGGCGGTACAGTAAGAGGCCGCTCAAAAAAAGACTTTCGCGTTTGCGGTAGTCTTTTTTGGTGTAACGGGTACAGGTTTGGCAGACGCGGAAGAAGCGGGGATGTTTATGATACCGCGCCGGGAGAAGTAAGTGTGCATGAACTTTAGCATGATCGCGAAGCGATTATGGTACCATGTGATACCTTATGATACCGAAGCTTCGATTCCCTGTGTATCGAGGAAGCATTGTACTTCTTCATCCCACAATTTTTCAAGGGACTTGTCGGGAACAAACGTAGTAAATGCCGTTCCGGTAGTCAGACGGCAGATTCCGGATTCGAAGCGTATAGTGAGCGCAAGCGCCTGCACGAGGGAAGCGTCTGCGGCGCAGCGGTCTGAGGAAGTAAGCCGGGTCAGAGTCTGTTTGTCCGCATGAAATGTGATTTGAAAAAACAAAGGTGTTTTTTTTCCTTTTATCGCACTAAAGCAAAGGCTGCGCAGAACGCTCCAGGGCGTGAACTCAGGCAAGGGGGCCGGCATTTGGGCTAGTTCGTCCGCCGTATAGAAAGCGGGGACGGTCCTGCCGTCGATCTTCAACGTACACGCGGTTGTGATCTGTACGGATTCGGTGTAAAACGGATCAAACAGGGTGCCGGTAAAAAGAGCTGCCATAAACGAGCGGTTATTTGTGATCGTAAAGCTGCGCATAAAGGATCCTCACTTTTTTGCAGATTTTGATAGTCCAATAAATACTATAGCATAATTTGTGAGGGAAAGGGCAATCATTTAGCAAAAACAAATACTTTTTCCCTTTACAACAGGAAGGAGCTATGCTATATTCTTATGTAGTAATAAAAACTATGTTTGATGACTTGCAAAACGCGAAATGGACCGGATGCGGTTTTGCGGGTATCTGGAGGAAATCATGAGCTATAAGATCATTCTTGACAGTTGCGGGGAGCTGCCCGAAGAGTTTCGAAACGATGCACGGTTTGAGCGCGTACCGTTGGGATTGGAAGTAGGAGATTACTGTATTATGGATGACGAGGAATTTGACCAGAAGCAGTTTCTCGCCAAGGTTGCCGCGTGTCCGACCTGCCCGAAATCTTCGTGCCCGTCGCCTCAGAGATATATGGAAGCGTATCATTGCGATGCGGATCATGTGTATGTGGTGACATTGTCCTCGAAACTGTCCGGTTCCTATAATAGTGCGGAACTTGGAAAACGTTTATATGAGGAGACTTACGGGGAAAAGAATATTTATATTGTAGATTCCCGATCCGCGTCGGGCGGAGAGACGCAGATTGCCCTTCTTGCCATGGAGCTGGAGGAAAAGGGACTTGATTATGATACGATCTGCAAAAAGCTGACCGCTTATCGTAATGGAATGAAAACCTACTTTATTTTGGATAATCTTGAGACGCTGCGTAAGAACGGGCGGCTTTCCAATGTCAAGGCACTCATTGCCTCGACATTGAACATCAAGCCTGTCATGGGCGCGGACAGGGGTTCGATCATTCAGCTTCATCAGTGCATTGGTTTTAAGAAAGCGCTGCATAAGCTGGCGGAAACATTATGCAGGGAAGTATGTGATCCGGGGACAAAGCGGGTCATCATCACACACTGCAATGCCTTAGACCGGGCGGAACTCTTAAAGAAATTGTTGAACGGTTATTTCCGCTTTAAGGAGATCCTTATAGAAAATACGGCAGGCGTCAGCAGTATGTATGCCAATGACGGCGGCGTGATCGTGGCAGTATAAGCTGTATATGAGTGCAGATGAATTGCACGAGCTGTGCGTGCCCGTATCATGGAAATTGCGAAAATGCCTCGACAAAGCAAAAAGGGGAGAGAAGCGTGGAGAACGCTGAAAAGGTCATCTACTATCGCGATGAATTGAATGATGAATTCGCGGGAGACCATATCAAGGCAAAAAAAATAGACAAACATTACCGATATGTGAGAGAGGGATTTTTTGATACGCTTCTCCATGCGTTCTGGTACCGGATCATTGCAACACCGCTTGCTTTTTGTTATATGAAACTGCATTTCGGACACCGTATCATTGGAAAAGAAAAGCTGAAAGAGGCGGGCAGGGACGGTTATTTTTTCTACGGAAATCATACGCATAATCTGGCGGATGCTTTGGTGCCGACGCTGACGGCAGTGCCGAAAGATGCCTGTGTGATCGTTCATGCCAACAACGTATCGATGCCGGTGCTTGGCAGGATCACACCCTATCTGGGCGCGATACCGCTGCCGGATGACGCGGAGGCGGGAAAGCACTTTCTTGCGGCCCTGCAACATCATATCGACAAAAAGCGCTGTGTCATGATCTACCCGGAAGCGCATATCTGGCCGTATTATACTGATATCCGGCCATTTACCGACAAGTCGTTCCGCTATCCGGTAAATGCAGGGAAACCGGTATACTGCCTGACGAATACATATCAGAAGCGGAAGCACAGAAAGACGCCGGGGCTTGTGACGTATCTGGACGGTCCCTTTTATCCCGATGGTTCGCTGCCGAAGAAGGAGCAACAGAAAAAGCTGCGTGATCAGGTGTACGGGACAATGAAAGAGCGGGCAAAAGAGAATACTGTCTGTCTGATCACATATATCCGGGAATCCGGACAGGAGGATGAAGGTCATCACATATGATAGAGATTTTGTTTTCGGGCAACGAGCGGGTCTTTGACGGCGTCCTGACCTGCATGCTCTCGATCATGAAAAGAACAAAGACGAAAGAGCCGTTTCGTGTGTATGTATACACGATGAATCTGTCCAGAGTCAAAAAAGAATATACCGCGATCTCAGAAAAGCAGATTGCTTTTTTAGAGCGCATCATGAAAGAATATAACAGCGAAAACAGCATCCGGAGAGTCGATGTGACAGCGCTTTACGAGCAGGAATTCGGCGGCTGTCCGAATGAGAAAACCTATTGCTCTCCCTACACGCTGCTTAGGCTGTTTGCCGATCTGGTTCCGGATATGCCGGATAAACTGCTTTATTTAGATGTAGACATTTTGTTTCAGCGGGATATCATGCTCTTATATGAAACAGATCTTACCGGTTATGAGTATGCGGCGGCGAGGGATCATTACGGCAAATACCTGATCAACCCGAATTATATGAACGCAGGCGTATTGCTCTTTAATATGCCTGAGATCAGAAAGAACGGACTTTTGCAGAAAGCACGGGAACTCATTAAGACGAAGAAGCTGCTCTTTGCAGATCAGAGTGCGGTCTATCGGAGTACGACCCGCAAGAAAATGCTGCCCCAGCGTTTTAACGACCAAAAATTTTTACACAAGCATACGGTCGTGCGCCATTTTTCCAAACGTCTGTTTTATCTGCCCTATCCGCATACCGCCAATATCAAACAGTGGATGGTGAGTGATATTCACAGGATTTTTAGATATTATCAGTTCGACGATATTCTGTTTGATTATATATATTATAAGAAACAATACCAGAGGGAGTGTGGAAACGATCATGAATAAGATACCTGTTTTTTATGCCTGTGATGACAATTTTGTCAAGTTTACGGCGGTGTCCATCTGTTCCCTGATCGGGAATGCATCGGCGCAGAATCAGTACATCATACATATTCTGCACACGAATGTATGTGAAGAGATGCAGAATATGGTCACGTCGATGGCGCAGGAAAATGTCGAGATCCGGTTTGAAAATGTGTCCGAATATCTCGAGACGATCCACGATAAACTGCCGATTCGGGATTATTATACAAAAACAACATATTTCAGGCTCTTTATCGCAGAAAAATTTCCGGAATATCAGAAGGCGATTTATATAGACAGCGATACGGTCGTCATGGGGGATGTTGCAGAGCTGTATGCCTATGATCTCGGCTCTTATTATGTCGGCGCCGCGCATGAGCAGGCGATGGTGCAGGAAGATGTGTACGGTACTTATGTGGAAAAGGTCATGGGCATCGACCGTAATCAGTTTTTTAATGCAGGTGTGCTTCTGATCAACTGCGATCAGTTCCGCAGACAGAAGATCTTAGAGCAGTTCGGGGAACTGCTTCATATCTACGATTTTGTCGTGACGCAGGATGAGGACTATCTGAATCTGATCTGCAAAGATCATGTGCTTTTTTTGCCGCAGCAGTGGAATATGGAGCTGTTCGGCGAACTTGGCGCGTCCGAGGATACATTTAAGATCATCCATTATATCATGGTGTCGAAACCTTGGCACTATGAGGACTGCCGGTGCAAAGAATACTTTTGGCGCTATGCCGAAAAGACGCCTGTATATGAGGAGATCCGGCAGATCCTTTTGGATTATACGGATGAGCAGCGGCAGCAGGATCAGATTTCGTGTGAGCGTCTGATGCAGCTCGCGGTCAGTGAGACGAATAAGGAAAACAATTATCTGAATTTGAAAAACAGCGGAAAACTCAAGTCGAAAGACCGCTTAAAAGTATTGGAAAAGATCGAGCAGTATGAAAGGGAAGGGCGTTTTGACGAGGATGTGGAGGAAGACCCGCCCGGCAGGGAACTGATGCCGGACGAGGTCGATTATCTCGGCAAGAAGCTTTCCAGCAAGGTAAAAAGCAGATTTACATATTTTGTGGCACGGCGGTATCTGAATAATCTGTTACGGACAGGACAGCTTGTCATTAAGGAGATCAGGGGCTTAGAGCATTACCGGGACCTAAAGAGCGGCGCAGTCATAACCTGCAATCATTTTGGTGCGATCGACAGCTTTATCATGCAGATGGCGTATGAGAGATCGGGGCATAAGAAGCGCAGGCTTTACCGTGTTATTCGCGAAGGGAATTATACGAACTTTCCGGGCTTTTACGGTATGCTGATGCGAAACTGCAATACATTTCCGTTAAGTTCGAACGTCAAGACTATGGAGAAGTTTATGCGCTCCATGGACACGGTGCTGAAGAAAGGGCATTTCATGCTTGTTTATCCTGAGCAGAGCATGTGGTGGAATTACCGCAAGCCCAAGCCGTTAAAAAAGGGTGCCTTTAATTTTGCGGTCAGAAGCAATGTGCCCGTACTGCCCTGCTTTATCACAATGGAGGACAGCAATGTCATTGACAGCAACGGCTTTTTCGTGCAGGAGTATACCGTTCATATCGGGGAACCGATCTACCCGATGCCGGATAGGAGCCGCGCGCAGAACATTGAATACATGCGCAAGAAGAATTTTGAAATGTGGAAGAAGATCTACGAGGAGACTTATAAAGAACAGCTTCGGTATGGATAAAAAAGAGCGCGTGAGCGCTCTTTTTTTTGTGTTTTGCGCTATGATACATTCAGAAACTGATGGAGAAATGCCGGAGCCTGGGGGAATACGCGCGGTTTGCGGAGAAGTCAAGGCGCTGTTTATCGGAGGGGATGGAGCCGAGAATAGCGTTAGAGGCGGCAATCACGGAATGTATCGATCAGGACATATTGGCGGGCTTCTTAAAGAAATACCGGCCGGAGGTGCTGGGGATGCTGCTGGAAGAGTTTGATGTGAAGAAGTATGAGAGGTCGCTGCGGGAAGAGGGAAGAGAAAAAGGTTTGGAGCAGGGGGAGGGACTGGCGGAAGGAATAGAACAAGAAAGTGGGCGCCACAGCAAATTGGTCTGTCCGTTACTGGCTGAGCAGCGGGAGCAGAATTTGGAGCGTGCCGCCAAAGAGGCAGAATATCGGGAGCACTTATACGAGGAGCTTCATATTTATGAGCCGTTCCTATAATCATGTGTGAATAGGGCAGGAAGCAAAAGAGAATTCGGATTTCAAAGTCACATTTACTCAAAAATGTAATCGTCTGCGCACTGCATTGCGCAGGCGCTTTTTTGACAGGACCGTGACGAGTGCGACCGTGATGATGGCGCAGATTGTCAGCACAATGCCTGACCATGAAAGATAGAACCTGTCATGCAGGAAGTGGTTTAAGATCAGTTCAATGCCGACGCAGAGCACGGCGATTTCCATAAAGCTGACGGTTGCGGTCACTAAAAACGAAAAGCGGAATTTCCGGAGCAGAAATGCCATAATCTCAGCGAGCAGCGTCACAAGGAGCGTGACCGGAAGAGCGATGCAGAGGAACCAGTCATTTGTGTTCGTCAGCCACGTCAGCATATATAAATAGGCGCAGACGACCACGCCGTCGAGCATCAGCGAGGCGTAGGGAGAGAGCTTCGTATAAATGATAAGCGGTATCATAAAGACCCATAGAACGCAGCAGGCGCCGATGATGGCAAGCGACCATAGATTTGCCTTATAGATAAAGACATTTAAGAGACCGCAGGTGATCGCGGTCGAGAGCAGGACGACACTGACTAAAAGTGCGGCGTCTTTTCTTTTTACGAGCTCGACCTGTCCTTTTTCGCGCGGGAATGGTGGAACCGTTTCCGGTTGTATGAGCCGGGCAGGGTTGATGACCGGTGTGTTGCAGAGTGGACAACTTTTATGGGAGGCGTCCAGTTCGACGCCGCAGTTGACACAATAGGACATAAAGAAAATCTCCTTTCTCAATTCCGGTTACTTGCGATTTTGACGTGAATACCGTCTTTTACCAGCTTTCGGAAGAAGAGGCGTTCGACATCCGCCTCAACGATACTGCTTGCAAAATTGATCGTAAGAATATCTTCATAGGTGATGATCGCACAGTTGGTACGGCGGGAAAATGGCTGCCCCATATAAATATCAAAGCGCTCGATATGAGGTTTCATATCTTCCGGCACTGCCAGGAGTCCCATGTTCGTCAGACCTGCGGAAGAATTTTTATCTTGGACCGACGCGTAAAAGCGGCTGACGATGAAATCTTTCAAAAAGAGCGGTACAATACGGATAAATGGATTTGTCTGAGTAGCTGCATTGGTCGTGATATCGCCTCGCAGGAATTTTTCGTTGATATAATAGCGCATGAAATTATGTGTCTGCGTTACGACCTCTTCGAACGTGTAAGTGCCGAGGCGCGGGTCGATGCCCGGATAGACCATTGTGATAAAATTGCGCAGTGTGTCGGACGGGAAAAAACGGCGCAGATTGACGGGCATGGCAATCTTAACAGGACGCAGCCTTAAATGCCATTCTTTCTCCTGTTTTTGCAAAAGCGCATAGAGAAGTACGGCGTTAAAATATTCCGTGACCGTGACACCGTATTTTTTTGCAACTTTTTTGGCCTCCGATGCGGAGAGCGTGCCGCCGATGATATTCAAGGTATAAAACGGTTCTTTGGTGCCCCGCACGCGGTAGGCTTTTTCGTGCTGTCTTGGCGGATGGACTTTGGCGTTTGCGTAGCGCATATAGGCGTCCTCCAGTTCGCCGGCTGCGGGCTCGGCGTCAACGTCCATCACGAAATATTTTTTCGTGACAAAAAAGCCAAGCAGCTCTAAATAAACAGCAGTGACCGTCTGTAACACGCACATGCCGCCGGTCCCGTCGCCGAGGCAGTGGTGCGCTTCCATGGAAATCCTGTTTTCATAGTAATAAAAGCGGACAAGATAGCGGTTATTCGTCTGGAAGCCCATCGGCATGCATGGATTTTGGATATCCGGCATCACATAGGGACCGGGGCGCCTGTTCGGTTCAAAATAGCGCCAGAACAGTCCTTTTCTGATTGCAACCTTGTAGGTGGGAAAGCGTTTCATTGCAATATCGACTGCCCGCTGTAAGATATCCGGGTCGATCTTATATTTTAAGGTGACGCTTAGCCGGTATACAGCGGAAAAATCACGCCGTTGCAGCGTCGGATAGACGATCGCGGACAAATCAAGCTTGTACCAGTCTTTTTTGATACGTTTTTCAGTTTGCTGCAGATATTTTGCCGGCATGCGTATTCCTTTCAGAAGGTTTGCTTTTTGTATTTACTTTAACATATTAGGCAGTTCATGACAATCATTTCGCCGGATAAGACAACGAGGTAGTTTAGATTATAGTGCTTATGATGCTGCTTTCCAGTCAATATTCTTGTGTTTTCGTGTTCCTAATAAGAGTTAATCATAAGAAATCTGGAAACCGTGAAAGAAGTAATGTCCAGGACAAAGGATTTCTGCTTAAAAAAGTAATAACCGCATACAATGTTGTATTTCAAGACATCCTATATTATAATCAAGATAATGGAAAGCATTCGGCGAAAAATGATGATAAAACGGGAACGGACAGACACGGAGGATAACACACAATGGCGTGGGGCGGGAAAGCAAACCAAAATCTGATGAATGTGATCCGCAAGGTGCATAATCTGGTGGAGGCTGAGGATATTGATAAACACAGACAGTCCCAGAATAACCTTGGAGCCGTGCTGGGAAACCGGAAGGATACGCTGGTCAGGGAAGTTGAAATCGACGGTATGTACGGCGAATGGGTGAGTGTGGACAGGGCGCATATGAAAAAATATGTGATTTTGTACTGTCATGGCGGAGGGTATATGACAGGAAGCAGCCTTTATGCCCGGACGCTTACAACGAAGCTTGCCGCCTCGACTTCTATGGATGTGCTCTGCTTTGATTACCGGCTTGCACCGGAAAATCCGTATCCGGCAGCTGTAGAGGACGCTATGCGGGCATGGAATTATCTGATGCTTTTGGGATATGGTGCGCGCGACGTGATCGTTGCCGGGGATTCTGCAGGCGGTAATCTTGCGCTCTCATTATCGTTGAAGCTGAAAGAAGAAGGACGGCTGCTGCCGCGGGGACTCGTGCTGATGTCGCCCTGGACCGACTTAAGCTCGGGCGGGCGTTCGCATGAAACAAGAGCAGCGCTCGATCCGGTGCTGGATAAGAAATATCTGCAGAAAGCGATCCGTGCATACGTCGGGGAAGGCCTGGAAGCAGCAGAAGCAGGAAAAGCTGAAAAAGGCAGGGAGACCAAAGAAGCCGGAAACGCTGAAATAGGCGGGGAAGCCAAAGGAACCGGAAAGGCTGAAAAAGGAAAAGAAGCCAAAGGAACCGGAAAGGCTGAAAAAGGCAAAGAAGCCGGAGAAGCTGAAAAAGGCAAAGAAGCCGGGACGGCAGGGGAGACCGCTAAATATGCGGAGAATTTGACGGATCCGCTCATATCTCCGTTGTTTGGTGATTTTGCAGGCTTTCCGCCTACTTATATTCAGGTGGGCGATAATGAGGTGCTCTTAGACGATGCGACTCGCCTCCATAAAAACATGATCAAGGCCAATGTGTCTGTGAAACTGGATGTTTTTGACGGCATGTGGCATGTGTTTCAGATGTCGCCGTTTAAGACAGCATATGAAGCAATGGATAAGAACGCGGAGTTTATTTATGATATCTGCCGTTAGGATTTCCGCGCCGCGGAAGCTTCTGAAACGGTTTATTTAATAGATTGGGGATATCCCCCTGGAGTTTGAAAATGAGAGTATATCTTTGGATCGCAGCATATGTGCTGGCAATCAACGTGATTGGTTTTTTCAGTATGTATCTTGACAAGCGGAAAGCACGCAAAAAGCTGTGGCGCATCCCCGAAGCGACGCTGTTTCTGATCGCTATCATCGGGGGAAGCATCGGTTCGATCATAGGAATGCATTTATTCCGCCATAAGACAAGGCACTGGTATTTCGTGTATGGGATGCCGGTCATTTTAGTATTGCAGATCGCAGCGGTGATCGCGCTGATCGTGTCGCCAATTGAGATCGGCACGATTTGAGCGGACTGACAGCGTAATCGGCAGGCGGCAGACCCCGGGGCGGACAGCGAAATTGACGGATGACAGAACCCGGGACGGACAGCGAAATTGACGGATGACAGAACCCGGGACAGGCAGCGAAATCGACGGATGGCAGAATCTGGGATGAACGGCGAAATTGACGGATGACAGAACCCGGGACGGACAGCGAAATCGACGGATGGCAGAACCAGGGACAGACAGCGAAATCGACAGACGGCAGAACCGGACAGACGTTGAAACCGGAGATATAATAAAAGCAATTTGGCTGCAAAACGGGGGATGTGCGGCGCATAAAGGGGGGGGACAGCATATGCATATTGCGGTTTATGACGATAACATCGCGGACAGAAAGCAATTGGAGCGTCTGCTTGGCAGGGAGTCAGATAAAAGGATTCCGACGACAGGAAATCTCTATATTGACAGTCATGGCAGTTTTGAGTCCCTTCTGCATGCACCCATGCAGTATGAACTATTTTTTATTGACTGCCACAGCGGGGACAAAGATGGCATGGATGTCGCGCACATGCTTCGGAAAGCCGGCGTAACGGCTCCGATCGTGATGTGCTCCGGTAAGACAGACTATACTGCGTTTTCTGCCGCCCCGGAGATGCTTCTTCATATCAAAAAACCAATTCAGAAGGAAGCGCTTTCCGCTATTATTGACGAGGCGCTTGAGATCCATACCCATATGGAACAGCCGATCACGATTCAGGGTGAAAAGGAAACGATTTATCTGCATGAGCATGACATCCTTTATGCAAACGAATACCATCACACAATGCATATTCATACCGCTTCCGGTAAAGTACATTCCACGCTCGGGCGGCTCGCGGATCTGATCATCACGCTGGAAGATAACCCCCGCTTCTTATGTACGGAAAAAAAATGCATTGTCAATCTGCTGCATGTAAACGAGGTGCGGTTCGGAAAGATCGTATTCGATACGCAGGAGACTCTTTCGTTTCCGTTCTGGCAGACAGAACATGTGAAAAAACTGCATCACTATGCTAAAACGCATGCAGAGTAGGGACTTATGAGCGTTATCATTCGGAACACGCAGACAGGATAAAAAAGGATGTGTGCTAAAGCACGCAGATGGGAGCAAGTTTGAAAGTAAACTTTCAAATATTGATTGATATGTGCGCTGAAGCGCACAGAAGGGGTATAAGAATGAAAAACAGAAACAGAATCATACGATTTTTAAGTGTCGTGATGCTCACTGCCGCGCTGACAGCGGGATGTGCAGAGCAGGAACCGACGCAGGGCGGAAAGGATGCATTGCAGACGGATGATGCGGGCGGCGTGGATACGACGAAGCTGCAGGGGAGTCCGGACGAGGGTGGATCGGATGGTTTGTCAAACGCCGGAGAGAACAATACTGACAGCGAAAATGATGTGATGAACGGGACGGCGTCAAAGCTCGGCAGTCTTGTGGAATTCAGTGCGGAAACGCTGGACGGGGCTGTTTTTACTCAGGAGGATATTCAGAATAAAGATGTGACAGTGATCAATTTTTGGGCACTTACCTGCGGTCCCTGCATTGCCGAGATGCCCGATCTCGCAGCGTTTGAAAAATCGCTGCCCGACAATGTGCAGGTCGTAACGGTCTGCTTTGACGGCGCATGGTCCAAGGAGGAGACACAGGAGCTGTTAGAAGAGTGCGGCTTTGAAGGTGTGACGCTGATCGCGTTTGAAGGGGATCTTTATGATCTGTGCAGAAATATTCAATACACACCGACGACAGTAGTTGTGGATTCGGAGGGGAACCTTATAGGTGATTCCATTATCGGAAGACAGGCGGATCTGTCCGGGACATACCTGGAGGCAGTTAATACGGTTTTGCGCGCAGGAGGAAAGGATGAGATCAGTCTTGAAGAATAAATCAGTGTTTAGAATTCGATGTGCCAGATGTATGTGTTTGGCGGCGGGAATTCTTTTTATTGGGATCGGGCTTGTCAGGCAGGAACATTTGGAAGTCATGCAGAAGGCGGTGAGGATATGTCTGGAATGCATCGGCATCGGATGAAACATAAAAGAAGCATGATCCAGCTCTTATCTGCAGTCCTTCTAAACGGTTACATGATCGGATTCCGAAACGGAAAGATTTATACCGGAAAAGCAAAGGCAGTGTGCGTACCGGTCCTGAACTGCTATTCCTGTCCGGGCGCTTTGGGTGCCTGTCCGGTTGGAGCGCTTCAGGCGGCAGTGGGCGGGGGAAAGGGGCATGTTCCGTTTTATGTGCTGGGTATTCTGATGTTGTTTGGCGTCGTTCTGGGCAGGGTGGTGTGCGGCTTTCTGTGTCCATTTGGGTTCGTGCAGGATCTGTTGTATAAAATACCGGTTCCCAAGCTGCATGTACCAAAAAAGATCGACCGTCCGGCACGGTATCTGAAATATGTCGTGCTGCTTGCGGCGGTCATCCTGCTTCCGGTGTCTGCCGCTGCCAAAACAGGCGCGGCGGTGCCGTATTTTTGTAAATACATATGTCCTGCGGGGACATTAGGCGGTGCGCTTCCGCTGATGGGGGCTGATCCCGTACTCAGAGACCTGACCGGGACGCTGTTTGACTGGAAACTTTTTGTGCTGGCGGTCGTGCTGATCTTATCCATGCTCATCAGCCGCCCATTCTGCCGCTATCTCTGTCCGCTTGGCGCATTTTATGCGCTGTTCAACCGTTTCAGCTTTTTTCAGATGCAGCTCGATCAAACAAAATGCACGGGATGCGGGGCTTGTGAGCGGGTCTGCCCGATGGAAGTCGAAGTTACAAGGAACATCAACAGTGCGGAATGCATTCGCTGCGGAAAGTGTAAGGGTGCATGTCCCACAGGGGCGATCTCATCCGGTTTTGGCAACAAGGAAGGTACTTCGGAACCAGGAAACGAAGCGTCGGGAAAAAAAGAGAGACGAATCCCGGAATAATGCTGCAATGATTAAGGGGCAGATAAGTGACAAAGATGAATCGGTGACAAAAGACGGGTAAATGATAAAGAGTCAGGTTCTGAGAATGACAGGATAGTCCCAAGAGCTATGAAATAATTAGTGGAGAAAATACAAAAAATGATGCAGGAAAGTTATTGCAGAAAGCGGACGAAAAAAAGCTTAAAACGGATCGCTTGGGCGCTGGTTGGTTTTATGATTGCCCTTACGTGCGGCGTGACGTTTATGGTCCGCTTCCGGTCAGATAAGACCTATTGGGTAACGACGGACTATGTATCTCTGATCGTGGCGGCCTTTCTTGCGGCTGCCGGTTTTTTCTTCGGGCTGTATGAGTTTTGTACGGGTCTGAGGGATGTCTTTTTTCCCGCAAAAAGCCGTCTTGCAAAGTCCATCCGCGCCCAGCTTCCCCGACCGGATACCGGTATGGACGTGGAAGAGCTGTTTGCGATCGTGGATCGGGATTTATATGAACATGGAATATGGTTTAACGGGGAGAAAGCAGCCGTCGGGCAGGAATGGGTTCTTGGCGAGGATGCCGTCTACATACCGCGTATCCGCGTCGCATGCGGCAGAGACGACATTGTAACGCACGGCACGGGCAGCAGGGTACAATCTTCCAGAGTCATTGCGTTTTATCTTTTGGACGACCGGAAAAAAGCGCACAGCACGGCATTTCATTCGCCAGACGAGCTGCGGGCGTTTTTAGACTGCCTGAAACTGCGCGCGCCGGACGTATATGTTTGTTCTTATCAGGAATATCTTTCCTGCCGCGGCAGTTCCGACATCGAATGGGAAAAAACGCTGCGTGAATTTCAACACAGGAAAAACGAGCGGGAGTTTGGCATCATGGAGAAGGAACGCGCCGCATATAACAAAATGCAGGCGTTGCAAACGGCGGATTCAAATACTACGGCATATTCAGACGCTGCGGCGGTTTCAAGGGATGCCGCGTCTTCATGGATTCTGCCGGAGCCGGAAGAGGAGTCTGAGCAGCAGTCGATGCCGCCCTGTCTGATTCTGATCGCCGCATCCGGCGCGCGCCAGTATCATGAGACGTTTACGAGAGAAGATGTTGAGGTTGCTGCGGAGGGGCTGCTTGACGGAAGTTACCGCAATGTGGAGCTTCACACAAAAACCTTTTGCTGGATGGTGATCGAGGGCGTTAACGGGCAGGATGGCTGGTTTCGCATAGGTGCTACCAGACCCGATGCGGATAAGCTGCGCTATTTTTCGGCGGAGGGCACGAAAAGTCAGGCGGCCACGTGGCTGACGGAGTATTATGACGGACGTCTAAACACGGATAATCCGCAGTGGAAGGACGATACGAAACAGATGGAGAAGAAAGTCTGGAAAGAGGTCAGAAGAACCGGAAAGAAATAGGGAAGCCCGGAAAGAAAATCCGGAAAGAAAATTAAGAAAATCTGGGCGAAAGAAAAAAAGGAAAAAACGGAAAGAAACTAAGAAAGTTCAGAAGAAAGGCAGAGAAACAGGAAGAAAATAAGGAAGTTAAGAAAGAAGCGGGAAGAAGGAGAAACGACGGATGGGAAGATGTTTCAGCGATGAGGTGGAGCAGGCACTCAGGTACATCTATTATGATATGGGAGCCGGCGAAGGACAAAGGGGCTTTGCGTTGCTGCAAAAAGCGTCCGCGGAAGGTGACGGCGATGCGAGCTGCATTCTGGCGAGGTGCTATTGCGGTTATCAGTATGTATGGGACGGACATGGATTTCCGGAAGACGACAAAATGGCGAAAACACTCCTGCATCAGTCAGTGGAGCAGGGCAGCGCGTTAGGTGTGCTCGTCACGCTGCGGAGCGGTCTGTTGACGCCGTCCGTACAGCGGAAAATGCCGTTTGCAAATCTGAAAGAAGCATTTGAGCAGGTTCTCCAAAAAGCATGGGACGGGGACGCCTTCTGCCAGTACACGATCGGCAATTCTTATTTTTGGGAGGATTTTCTGCGCATTGAGAATAAAGGAAGATCTTCTTTTGCTACGGATGAAGAATACAGGGCGTACCGCACAGAGAACCTGTCCAAATGTGAGGAATGGCTTTGGAAAGCATTCCGCGGCGGCGTTTATTTCGGCGGCAACAACTTAAGGCATTACTATACCGAGGGGGAGCGGGGACTGATCGCGCCCTGCCCTGAAAAAGCGGACGATTTAAGACGTATCGGTGCCGAATACGGTTATCCGAACTATATGTATACATATGGGCTGGAACTGAGCCGGCAGAAACGTCCCGGAGCGCTTGACTGGTTCAAGAAAGCCGCCGAAAGAGGAGAAGGGAACGCATGGTATTATGTCGGAGAGGCATATGTAAAGGGAGAAGTCGTGCCGGAGGATTCTGCCTATGCCGCCTCCTGTTTTGATAAGGGGCTGTCCTCTAAAAACGCTAATGAGACAAGAATCTATAATTCCGATATGCTCGGATCCATGTATTATGACGGAAAGGGTGTTCGGACGGATTATGACAAGGCGTTCAGGCTTCTGACCTACGCGTATGCGAACGGCAGTACATGGGGAAGCGATTATCTGGGCAGATGCTATTTCAGGGGAAGGGGAACGCAGCAGGATTTTGTCAGGGCAAGGGAGCTTGTAGAACTGAAAAAATGGAACCGCCCGGAGAATTGGTATATGCTGGGCTACATTTACGGCCGCGGTTTTGGCGTGCCGCAGGACATTGAAAAAGCGGTTCTTTATCTTCAGAAAGCAGGGGATCATCCAGAGGCAAAGGAAGAATTGCTGCGGTATAAAAAGACGATGTTTGGGAAATGGAAGGTGCGCTGAGTGCGGGGAATTGTAGAAAATATCGTTTTTTACAAGGGCGAATCTGCGGGGCAGAGGGAGAGAAATGCGGTTGGAACCATAAAGCAACAACGAGGGGGTATGAAGTGAACAAAGACAGCGCTACAGAGCTGCGTGCGACGCTGGACTATGATTTTTCGGAGGAGAAGAAGTTTTCTTATGAAAATCTTTCAATGGATGAGATTATCCGTCACCTTGCTATATTCATATCCAGATTATGGCAGATCCATGTATTCGGTGAGGGAAACACCAGAACGACGGCAGTATTCTTCATCAAGTATCTGCGCACGCTGGGCTTTGAAGCAACCAACGGCATTTTTGCTGAGAACGCATGGTATTTTCGGAATTCGCTGGTCAGGGCAAACTATAATGACCTGAAAAACGGGATTCACAAAACGACAGAATTTCTTGAGGTGTTTCTCCGCAATCTCCTTCTGAACGAGAACCACCCTCTTCATAACCGGACATTGCACATCAGCGGCACGCTCAAAGAGGTAGAAAAACCGGACATTGAAACGGCAAAATCGGACATTGATGCTCTAAAACCGGATATTGCAAATGATTTCCAGCCCAAAACAGCGAGTCATATTTTGAAACTGTATGTTATTGTATTCTTAAGGTGAGTTCTACCTATAAGTGGAAGTTGTAAAAGCGATGGAACTGCTGAGGGCGGTTCCACAATATGGCTGTGTCTTATGGCATAGCCATATTTATATTATTTTTGCAAGTCAAAGGTGATGGAGACGGATGGACAGGAAAGATTAAATTTATATCAGATCGACATGAAATACATACGCAATCTGCATAGGGCAGACGATAATGTATCTTCGGTTTCACCACAGATAGGGAAGCAGCATCGTATTTATGTAGGGATTATTGTTTTGTGTAATAATAGAAAATATCTCATCCCGATTTCACACGCTGTTGTAAAACATATAAAAATGAAGCCTTGAGCTGACTTTGGTAAGATCTTTGATAGAAAAGGAAAACTGATTGGTGTCCTTAACTATAATCTTATGATTCCGGTTGAGGAGGCACAAATATATAAAGTCAATCTAAAACCTTACTCGAATGATTCTGTAGGTGAGCAGCACTATAAGCAGTTGTGCATAGGTGAATTGTCATGGTGCAGAAAGCATCAGGAAATAATTGTAAACAAGGCTAACTGTTTATATAATTTGTGTCAGAACGAATCTGGATATAAAGGAAAAGCAAGATGCCTTGATTTTGCGAAATTGGAGCAAATATGCGATAAGTATAATTTCCGGTTTTAATAAGGGAGCAACTATCCGAGTCTGTCTTATAATAAGTTATGGCAGGGGGAGACTGTTGTTTTGGTTCCCTTTTTATTTTGTGTATGCGGTTTCTTTGATTTATAGACATTAAGCTGTTCTTGAATTTTTAACTATTGCCTTTTACAGTGTATGCACAAATACATATCATTATGGAAATCCTCTACGATAACGGGCGAATTCTTTTGGATTTAATTTTGTAGACGGACGGGAGGAGAGTGCTGTTGAATGTGAAAATGTGTGATATGGAAAAACTATGTATTTTGCGTGAGACCGTTTCAAGTTTTGTGTAACCCCAAAATCTGATATAAGATAGGTGAATAGTTACGAAGGGGCAGAGCCAGATTTCAGGTTCTGCCCCTTGTCTGTATTATGCAAAGATTTCCGGGGCTGTCAATCCAGTCCCTGCATCTTTTACAGATTCCTTTCGGAAAGGCGTTCCTCAAAATAAATCTCTAACCGGGAATGGATCTGTCCCCAGTCCTGACGGTGGCCTGTCCATTTCTTTGTAATGTCTATCATTGCAAGGTACAGCATTTTTAACAGGCTGTCGTCGGTTGGGAATACGGTTTTGGATTTTGTCACTTTCCTAAGCTGCCTGTTAAAACCTTCAATGTAATTATCGTATAAATAAGCCATCTTACTGTTTCCGGATACTTGAAATAGGTGGACAGGGTTGCCCGGTTGTCATGCCACGATTTGTAGATTTTCGGATATTTGGCATCCCACTTATCCCGGAACAGTTCCGGTTCCTGTAAGGCTGTTTCTTCTGTCGGGGCGGCATACAGAAGCTTAAGGTCAGTCATCAGCTTTTTGATGTCTTTACAAGAAACGAATTTTGTAGAATTCCTGATCCGGTGGATGATGCACTGTTGGATTTCTGCTTTTGGGTATACTGCCTCTATGGCCTGTGGGAAGCCCGTCCACACAGGCAATCAGGATGTCTCCACCCCCCGGTTCTTTAGTCACAACAAGAGTACCATTTTTATGCCCCAGTGTTCATGCCGTTTGACTTAAATGTATAAGCGTTTATTTTGTTATACAATATTTTTAGTGTTCTGTCAAACTATTATAAGTGTTTATTGTAAGGCTTTAATGATTCAAATGAAAAAACCATCACGGATCTTGCCCGTGATGGTTTTTTCATCTAATTCTGAACAGAATACCGGATCGTAACTACTTTTTCTCACCGGTCAGCGGATCAACGCCGCTCTCCTGAAGCTTCATGGCGCGGACCTTGCTCGCGAGACCGAACAGATTGATGAAGCCCTCCGCGTCGTGATGGTCGTAAAGGTCGCCGGTCGTGAACGACGCGATACTCTCGTTATAGAGAGAATATGGAGAAGTCGTTCCGGCTTTGATGATATTGCCCTTAAAGAGCTTAAACTTCACTTCGCCTGTCACATTTTTCTGCGTGGATTCGATAAATGCCTGGAGCGCTTCGCGAAGCGGCGTGAACCACTTGCCCTCGTAAACGACCTGTGCAAATTTATTGCCAAGGTCGGTCTTTAACGCATAAGTATCGCGGTCTAAGATCAGCTCCTCTAACTGCTGGTGTGCTTCGTAGAGGATCGTTCCGCCCGGCGTCTCATAAACGCCGCGGGATTTCATGCCGACCACGCGGTTTTCTACGATATCAATGATGCCGATGCCGTGTTTTCCGCCGAGCGCGTTTAACTCACGGATGATATCGGACACCTTCATCTGTTTGCCGTTGACGCTCTTCGGTATGCCGTGTTCGAAAGTAAGCGTGACATATTCGCCCTCATCCGGCGCTTTTTCGGGTGTTGTGCCGAGTACGAGAAGATGTTCGTAATTTGGCTCGTTTGCAGGGTCTTCCAGTTCCAGCCCCTCATGGCTGATATGCCACAAATTGCGGTCGCGGCTGTAAGAGCTGTCAGCCGAGAACGGCAGATGGATCCCGTGCGCCTCGCAGTATGCGATCTCTTCTTCGCGGGAGTTCATTGTCCATTTCTCGTTCCGCCATGCGGCAATGATCTTTAAGTCGGGAGCGAGCGCTTTGATGCCGAGCTCAAACCGGATTTGGTCGTTGCCTTTTCCGGTCGCGCCGTGGCAGATTGCAGTTGCGCCTTCCTTGCGCGCGATCTCGACAAGGCGTTTGGCGATCGCGGGACGCGCCATCGACGTGCCGAGCAGATATTTGTTTTCATAAACCGCATGCGCCTGCACGCACGGAACAACGTACTCGTCGCAGAAAATGTCGGTGATGTCCTCAATGTAAAGCTTGGAAGCGCCGCATGCCTTCGCGCGTTCCTCAAGACCGTCCAGTTCGTTTCCCTGACCGCAGTCCGCGCAGACGCAGATGACCTCGTAATCAAAATTTTCTTTCAGCCACGGGATGATTGCCGTGGTGTCAAGTCCGCCCGAATAGGCGAGAATGACTTTCTCCTTCATAACAGGTTCCTCCGTTTTCTCTAAATTCTTTTCGTATCATACAACATCTTATCGGTGATTGCAATAGGAAAAATGTGAATAAAACAAGAAAATATTGAATAATATGCAAATAACTAGAAAAAATATTGCATAATTCCAAAAAAGGACGTATAATTATGCAAAACTCAAGTGCAAAAAGAGTCAGGGAAAAGAAAGGTATAAAAACTCCGTGGTTGTTTTTATGCGTGGTATCAAGTACAATGAGAAAGAACGCGATGCGGAGCTTCTTAAAGAATTGTTATAAATGAAAAGTTTTCCCGGTCGCGGGTGTTGGAATGGATCAGATTAAGAGCACCCTCGGAAAGAAGAAAAAAGGGAACAGAAGGAGCATTTTTATGATAAGAGTTGGAATTATCGGAGCGACAGGATATGCGGGCAGTGAGCTTGTGCGGATTTTAATGGGACATCGGGAGGCAGAGATTAAATGGTATGGCTCGAGAAGCTATATCGACCAAAAATATGCCGATGTCTACCGTAATATGTTCTGCATTGTGGACGCGGTCTGCATGGATGACAATATGGAAGCGCTCTCCAAAGAGGTGGATGTGATTTTTACGGCAACTCCGCAGGGACTTTGCGCGTCTCTTGTTAATGAAGAGATCCTTTCGCGCGTGAAGATCGTGGACTTAAGCGCAGACTTCCGCATCAAGGACGTAGCCGTATACGAGCAATGGTACGGCATCACGCATAAGAGTCCGCAGTTCATTGACGAAGCGGTTTACGGTCTTTGCGAGTTAAACCGGGAGAAGATCAGGACGGCGCGGCTTTTGGCAAATCCGGGCTGTTATACGACCTGCTCGATTCTGACCGCCTATCCTTTGATAAAAGAAGGACTGATCGAGCCGGACACGCTGATCATTGACGCGAAATCGGGGACGAGCGGCGCGGGCAGGGGAGCCAAGCTGCCGAACCTGTTCTGCGAGGTCAATGAGAATATGAAAGCGTACGGCGTTGCCACGCACAGGCATACGCCCGAAATCGAAGAGCAATTGGGCTATGCGGCAGGCAGACCGCTTACCGTCAGCTTTACCCCGCATTTAGTGCCGATGAACCGCGGCATTCTGGTAACGGAATATGCTTCCTTAAAGAAAAAAGAGGACGGAACGCTGCCGACCGCAAAAGAGCTTCGGGCGGCATATGAGAAATATTATGATAGCGAGCGCTTTGTCCGACTTCTGCCGGACGGCGCGTGTCCTGAGACAAAATGGGTCGAGGGAAGCAATTATGTGGATATCGGGTTTGTAGTCGATGAGCGCACGAACAGAGTCATCATGATGGGCGCACTGGATAATCTGGTAAAAGGCGCGGCTGGACAGGCCGTGCAAAACATGAATCTGATGTTCGGACTGCCGGAGGATACAGGGCTTTCAATGACACCGATGTTCCCGTAAAGGGGGCAGGGGGTTTCGCAATTGTCCGGGATAGGGCAAAAAGAAAGGAGTATTTTTTCTATATGGAAGATATCAACAAGAAGATACAGAATTTGGAGTTTATTGTTGCGATGCGCAGGCTGCAGGATGAGAACACGCCTGCAAACCGCAGCAAAATGATCTCGGAAATGATGCGCACGAATTTTATTTCACCTGCGATCGTTTCCGCTGAGGAAGAGGAGAAGGTGCGGCAGAACAAGGAAAAGGGTATTCGCACGCCGGTTCACGTCAGCTTTAAGGTCATTCATACAAAAGACGGCAGAAAATTTCTGCCGGCGTTTACCGATACGATTCAGATGAAGGAATGGAAAGAGCGCACGAATATGACCGACCCGGTGAAAAACATGGTCATGAATTTTGATGTGTATGCGCAGTATGTGTTCGGTTCAAAAGGCGCCCTGTCGGGTTTTGTCATCAATCCGTTCGGGGAGAATATTGTTTTTCCAGAAGAATTGATGCGTTCGCTGCTTAAGCAGAAAATGGAACACGCAGCGCGTGCTGCAAAAGCAAGGGGCGGGAACGGAGGCAGTCATGGCAGTCAGAACCATGCAGATTGAGGACTATGACGGTGTCTATGCGCTGTGGATGAGCATTCAGGGATTTGCGATCCGTAGCGTCGATGATTCGCGCGAAGGTGTAACGCGTTTCCTGAAAAGAAATCCGACAACGAGCGTGGTCGCTGAAGAGGACGGCAGGATCGTCGGCGCGATCCTCTGCGGGCATGACGGCAGGCGCGGATGTATGTACCATGTGTGTGTGCAGAAGGAGTATCGTATGCGCGGCATCGGAAGACAGATGGTGACCTATGCGATGGAAGCGCTTAAAAAAGAAGAGATCAGCAAGGTATCGCTCATTGCGTTTACTGTAAATGATATCGGTAATGCGTTTTGGAACCGGATCGGCTGGACAAGACGGCTTGACTTGAATTATTATGATTTTACGCTGAATGAAGCGAATATCATCGCGTTTAACCGGTGAGCCGGCGATAGCGGGATTAAAAACGAAACGCATTCATAATACATTTACGGGTGCAAAATACAATCAGGCGCGAGTATGCTTTCGCTGCGATTCGGTTGCAGCGGTACATAACATGTCAAAGCACATGTAAGCGCGAAGAAAGAGAAAGGTTGTACAATGAATCAGAAGGAAATCACGGAAGTCATGAATAAAGCGGAGGTGCTGATCGAGGCACTCCCGTACATACAGAAATTTAACCGTAATATTATCGTGGTCAAATACGGCGGCAGTGCGATGATCGACGAAGCGCTGCAAAAGAGCGTCATTCAGGATGTAACGCTCTTAAAGCTCGTCGGATTTAAGCCGATCATCGTACACGGAGGCGGCAAAGAGATCAGCAAATGGGTCGGCAAGGTCGGCAAGGAGGCGGAGTTCGTGAACGGACTGCGCGTGACGGATGCAGAGACGATGGAAATTGCCGAGATGGTCTTGAATAAGGTCAACAAACGGCTTGTCACGATGGTGCAGGCGCTCGGAAGCAAAGCGATTGGCGTGACCGGCAAGGACGGCGGGCTGCTCCGGGTCGAAAAGAAGACCGTGGACGGCAGGGACATCGGTTATGTCGGGAATATTGTCGGGGTGGAGCCGAAAATCTTATTTGATCTTTTAGAAAAGGATTTTCTGCCGATCGTTGCGCCGATCGGACTGGATGAAAACTTTGACACCTACAATATCAACGCGGATGATGCGGCGTGTGCGATCGCCCGTGCGGTCGGTGCGAAAAAGCTTGCTTTTTTGACCGATATTGAAGGATTATATAAGGATGTGGACGATAAATCGAGCTTTATTTCGAGACTGACCGCGAGTGACGCGGATGCGCTGATCGCGGACGGGTATATCGGCGGAGGTATGCTTCCGAAGCTTAAAAACTGCACCGATGCGATCCGTGCCGGAGTCAACCGTGTCCATATTCTGGACGGGCGTATCGCGCACTGTCTGCTTCTTGAGATCTTTACGAATTCCGGCGTCGGCACGATGATCATGCGCGACGAGGACCGGCATATGATGAATCTGTAAGCGGCACATGGACTATGATACCATGCACTGAGCGGAAGCCAAAATACGGCATGTAAGTACCGTACCGCCAAAGAAATTCCTTTTGAGCACCTACTTATTGACTTGCTTATTTTGCGCAATGATATACGTTATCAAAGGGTATTTCGCAATTGCCTATGTAACAACGTACAGAGAAAGGAAGAAAACCATGAGCATGAAAGCATATATCGATGAGGCGGAATCGGTTCTGCTCCACACATATAACCGCTATCCGGTCGTGCTGGATAAGGGGGACGGCGTGTACCTTTATGATATCGATGGAAAGCGGTATCTCGATTTCGCATCCGGCATCGGCGTTTTTGCACTCGGATATCATAATCAAGAATATAATGACGCATTAAAGGCGCAGATCGACAAATTGCTTCACACGTCCAATTATTATTATAATGTGCCTGCGATTGAAGCGGCGAAAAAATTAAAAGAGATTTCCGGCATGGACCGCGTGTTTTTTACAAATTCGGGCGCGGAAGCCGTTGAGGGCGCGATCAAGGCGGCGCGCAAGTACGCATACTTAAAGGACGGGAAAACGGATCATGAGATCATTGCCATGAATCACTCGTTTCACGGGCGTACGATGGGAGCGCTCTCGGTGACGGGTACGCCGAAATACAGGGAAGCCTTTGAACCGGGCATCGGCAACATCCGGTTTGCAGACTTAAACGATCTTGAGAGTGTACTTTGCCGGATAACGGACAAAACCTGTGCTGTTCTATTTGAGACCGTGCAGGGCGAGGGCGGTATTCATCCGGTTTCGGAAGAATTTCTGCGCGGCGTGAAAGCGCTCTGTGAGGAGCGGGATATTCTTTTGATCTTAGATGAGATCCAGTGCGGAATGGGAAGGACCGGGGAGTATTTTGCATGGCAGCGCTATGGCATAAAGCCGGATATCATGGTGAGCGCCAAGGCGCTTGGCTGCGGCGTGCCGGTCGGCGCGTTTCTGATGAATGAAAAAGTCGGCGCACATTCGCTTGCGGCGGGCGATCACGGCACGACATACGGCGGCAATCCGTTTGCGTGTGCGGCAATCTGCAAGGTGTTTGAGCTTTATGAAAAGAACGGCGTGCTTGAAAACGTGAACCGCGTGGGCACATATCTTGAGAGATGCTTAGACAGGCTTGCAAAGACACATGAGGAAATCATAGAGCGCCGTGGAAAAGGTCTGATGCAGGGACTGGAATTTGACAGGCCGGCGGCGCCGTATATCAGCGCCGCGCTGGAAAAAGGACTGATCCTGATCAATGCGGGGCCAAATATTATCCGGTTCCTGCCGCCGCTTGTGATTGGGGAAGCGGAAGTGGATCAGATGATCGGTATACTTGAAGAATGCATAAAGCAGGAACGGCAGACTGCAAAACACTGATCAGTCCCGGGTATATGCAGGTATGCGGATTTTGTTTATATGACTGTGCCGGAGGCGGGCGGTCAGGGAAGGTAGCAGCAATAAAATGAATCTGAGAATGAGACTGGCAGTCGTACTGCTGATCGTCTGTGCGCTGGCACTGGAAATCTATGTCGGTGCGGTCGATACCGAAGTGCGGGAGCGCGGCGATGATACGGAATATATAGCAAAGGATACGATTACGCTTTGGTATACGGACGGGGCGCTGACGGATTATTTAAGCAGTGTTGCGCTGACTTATTATGAAAACACAGATGTTCATGTGGAACTGGAGCTTGTTTCCGGATTGGAATATTTGGAGACGATCAATCAGAACAGCGTTCACAACCATCAGTATCCGGATATGTTCATTATCGGAAACGATTCACTTGGAAAAGCGTATCTTTCCGGTCTGGCAAGCGAAGTGAAAGATGCGGAGGGTGTGCTGACAGATGACTACTTTTGCAGCACGGCGCTGAATGCGGTGACTTATGACGGGCGTTATGTAGCGTATCCGATGTATTATGAGACGAGCTATCTTTTATATAACCGGACATATTTAGAGCAGATCGCACAGGCGCAGGTGCTGGCGGAATGGGCTTATGCGAAGGAGAATCCACAGGGGACGGACAGTGCGGACGATACCGCTGACGATGCAGATAATACGGGCGATACTCTGGACGGTACAGATGAAACGGCGAACAATACCGAGGATACCGCAGATGGTGCAGAAAAAGCGCCTGTTTGGGATGAAAGCGTTCTGCTTCTTTCGGAAGAAGAATTTCTTGCAAGCCCGGAATATGAGCAGCGGCTATCTGAGTATGTGGAGGCGCTTGTACCGGATAGTATAGAGGATATCTTAAATTTTGCGGATGAATATGATGCGCCGGAAAATGTAGAGTCCATTTTCAAATGGGATGTTTCCGATATTTTCTATAATTATTTTTTTGCAGGTGATTCCATTCAGATCGGCGGCGCTGCGGGAGACGATCCCGATGTGATCGAAATTTATAATGAGAATACGATCCGGTGTCTGAATATTTATCAGGATCTGAATCAATTCTTTTCCATCGAAGCGGATACGACGACGTATGCGAGTGTCATGCAGGAATTTATGGATGGAAAGATTATTTTTACGATCGCGACAACGGACGCAGTCGAGATGCTTGTGGAGGCAGGAGCGGAGGGGCGTTTTATCTATGATTACGGCGTTGACCTGATCCCTGATCTGTCAGATGAACTGGCGGCAAAGGAAGTATCAGTGACCAGCTGTGTTGCAATCAATGGTTACAGTGATAAAAAGGCTGAGGCAAACGCATTTGCAAGTTATATCTGTGCAGGTTATGCGGATTCCATGTATGCAAGAACGGGAAAGGCAGCCGCACGAAGGGAAGTACAGCACGGGAACCCGGTATTTTACACGATCGAGCAGGCGTATGAGCTGTCGGTTCCAATGCCGAAGGTCGTGGAGTCAAGTAATTTCTGGGTAGAGCTGGAAATGTGTTTTACGAATATCTGGCTCGGGGATGATGCGAACTTTACCTTAAAAAAGCTATCGGAGCAGATCAAAAAACAGATTACCGGTGAAGATGTGGTTGAGACTTATATAGAAATCGCCGAGGAAGAGGAGACCTACACGGACGAAGGTATGGATTCCGGGGAAGACGGCGAATGATGATGCGTGCAGCGTGAAAGACAGTGAATGATGATGCGCGCAGCGTGAAAGACGGCGGATGATGATACGCTGAGCGCGGAGGAACGGGCGGACATGCATAAAGCCGGAAAATGCTTCGTGACTGCATAAAAGTCCGGTCATGGGATATCCTTTTTTGTAAAGAATCAATATTCTTAAAAAATGAAAGGGAGTCCGTATGATTGGATTTTTGATCGCGATGCTTTCCGGTGCGCTGATGAGCGTGCAGGGCGTCTTTAATACACAGGTATCGAAAACGGCGGGGACATGGACGACGAACGCGTTTGTGCAGTTTACCGCCTTTGTTGTATGTCTTGCCGTATGGGGGGCCACGGAACGCAGCTCATTTGGCGCGCTGCTGAAGGTGGAACCGAAATATCTGCTGCTCGGCGGTGTGCTCGGCGCGGTGATCACCTTGACGGTCATAAAGAGCATGGCGGCGCTGGGTCCGGCGTTTTCAGCGATGCTGATCGTGACAGCACAGGTGGCAGTCTCCTATCTGATCGAGTTATTCGGGCTGTTCGGCGTGCAGAAAGCGGAATTTGAACTGCGTAAGCTGATCGGACTGCTCATTGTGATCGGGGGGATGATCCTGTTTGAGTGGAAATCGAAGGCTTAGACTGGAAAATATCCTCATGCATCGTCAAGTGATGAAATAGTATGTGCATCGTCAAGTGATGAAATAGTATGTGAATAGTCAAGTGATAAAAAAGTATCAAAATAGTCATGTTTTGCAAGTCATAAAATTGACGAAAAGCAAAATTCGGTCTTGTTTTTCAAAATCAGATAGCATACAATGATTACACGGTTATCATATGTCATGATAGTATGAGTATGCAGAGAACAAAATATATTGGGATATCGCTTGCATTTATGGCTCTGTTTGCGGGGGCACTTTCGGGCTGCGGAAGCAAGGGCGGAGTGTTCTATGAAGCGTTGCAGGAGGATGGCGGGAATGCGGCGTCAGGAAGCCGTGCGGAGGAAGAGCGGGCGGCGGTATCGGACAGTCCTTTAGGAGAGAAGGCAGCGGCATCGGGAAATTGTGCGGAAGAAGAGGTGGCGGCGCCAGGCGGCGAAACTGAGAGAGAGAAGACTGACGTTGATGCTCCGCCGCCGTGCTATGTACATATATGTGGCGCCGTGATGGTTCCCGGTGTCTATGAGGTGCCTGCGGGCAGCAGGCTTTATGAGGTGATCCTGCTTGCCGGCGGTATGTGTGCGGATGCCTGCGATTACTTAGTCAATCAGGCGCAGACGGTAAGCGACGGAATGCAGGTCTATATTCCTGCCGTGCAGGAAGTGCAGGGTGATTCGACAGTTCCGGTAGTTTTAGATTTTATAGCGGAGCAGGAAGCGGGCAGTCAGGATATACGCGTGGATATAAACAGTGCGACGAAAGAGCAGCTCATGACGCTTCCGGGCGTCGGGGATACGCGGGCACAGGCAATACTCGATTATCGCAGGGAAAACGGCGGTTTCTCGTCCATAGAAGATTTGATGAAGGTCAATGGCATTAAGCAGGGTGTCTATGACCGGTTAAAAGATTTCATAAAGGTGTAGGGCAGATGGCAAAGAAAGTGTTGGTTGTAGACGACGAAAAACTGATCGTGAAAGGAATCCGTTTCAGCTTAGAGCAGGATGGCATGGAAGTGGACAGCGCATTTGACGGTGAAGAGGCGCTTCAGAAGGTACGTGAGGGGCAATATGATCTGATTCTGCTGGATGTTATGCTTCCGAAGCTGACAGGATTTGAGGTCTGCCAGCAGATCCGTGATTTTTCTAATGTACCCATCGTGATGCTGACTGCGAAGGGTGATGACATGGATAAGATTCTGGGGCTGGAGTACGGCGCGGATGATTATATTACGAAGCCGTTTAATATCCTTGAGGTGAAGGCGCGCATCAAGGCGATCATGAGGAGGACCGGCGTAAAAGAGAAGGCGGCAAAAAAGCTGGAATACGGAGAACTTAATCTTGACTGCGAGTCCAGGCGTGTTTATATCGCTGGCAGGGAACTGAATCTGACGGCAAAAGAATTTGATGTTTTGGAGTTGCTTGTCTTAAATCCGAATAAAGTATACAGCCGTGAGAATCTGCTAAAGATCGTGTGGGGCGCTGATTATCCGGGCGACGTGCGCACAGTCGATGTCCATATCAGGCGTCTTAGGGAAAAAATCGAGCTGAATCCGAGCGAGCCGAAGTATGTGCATACCAAGTGGGGCGTCGGTTATTATTTCAAGGGATAAGACAAGGTTATGTTTCTGAAGATCAAGCACTTTCTATCCAAAATCAAAATTCTTCGCAGCTTTTTAGTGCGTATATTTATCATCATCGTTTTAGTGGGCTCTCTGCCCAGTCTTTTTATCCGTTACGGAATCTTATCAACATATACGGAGCGTGCGATTTCCCTGCGTATTTCTGACGTGCAGACGCAGGGAAGAATCCTTGCGAATCATTTGGTCACTTACAATTATTTGCAGGATTCCACATCCGAAGTCATCAACGCGGAGCTGTCCCAACTGGCGGAGGTCTATAACGGGAGAGTATTGATCGTTGATCAAAACTTTAAGGTGATCAAGGATACGTATGGTCTCAGTGTCGGAAAGTTCATGGTTTCTGAGGAAATCATCAAATGTTTTAATGGTGAAAATACGACAAATTATGATGAGAAGAACCAATATATTGAAATGACGATACCGATCGTGGTATCGGTCGAACAGACAAATCCGGAAGGACAGAGTGTTTCCACGTCGGTCGTGCAGGGCGTTCTCCTGATCAGTGTATCGACTGAGAGTACACAGATGACGCTTCGCCTTTTGAACCGGAACGCAGTGCTGATCGAGCTTGCGCTTTTTATCCTGATCGTCGGGATTGCGGGAGGCATTGCCTATCTGGTCACCAGGCCGTTCCATCATGTTACGAGCGAGATCCAGAAATTGCAGGCAGGGCATTATAATGATAAAATATCAGTTCCGGAGTACTGGGAGACTGAGCGTATTTCGGATGCATTCAATGAACTCTATGCCAGGATCCGTGTGCTGGATGAGTCGCGTGATGAATTTGTTTCCAACGTTTCTCATGAACTGAAGACACCGATGACGTCGATGAAAGTTCTTGCCGATTCGCTCTTAATGCAGGAGGATGTACCGGCGGAGCTGTATCGTGAATTCATGGTCGATATTGCGGATGAGATAGACCGGGAGAATAAGATCATCAACGATCTGCTTTCCCTTGTCAAAATGGATAAGACGAAGGCAGACTTAAATATCGCCCAGACAGATATCAATGCACTGCTTGAACTGATCCTAAAGAGGCTGCGCCCGATTGCGATCAAGCGCGATGTAGAGATCACGCTCGAATGTATCCGTCCGGTTACTGCGGAAGTAGATGAAGTCAAGCTGACACTGGCAATTTCCAATCTGGTGGAAAATGCCATAAAGTATAATAATGAACACGGATGGGTAAAGGTGCTCTTAGATGCTGATCATCAGTATTTTACCGTAGAGGTCTCTGACTCCGGGCTTGGTATCCCGGAGGAGGCAATGGATCACATTTATGAGCGGTTTTACCGTGTGGATAAGTCGCATTCGCGTGAGATCGGCGGGACGGGACTGGGTCTTGCCATTACCAGAAGTGCGATTCTGATGCATCGGGGCACGATCAGGGCATCCAGCACGGTCGGGGAGGGAACAACGTTTTTGGTGCGGATACCGCTCATTTATGTGAAGTAAGAAAAGTTTGAAAGTTTCTTACAAACCTGGAGAAAGCAGGCAATTGCCTATTGGAGAAAGGCAAACCGGATTTGAGATTCTGCAAAGCGGAATCATGGAGGTTTCGTATGATAGGAAAAAAGCTTGTGCCGGCAGTGCTGATCATCGTGCTGATCATGATTATTGCGGGAGGCTGCGGCAGGCATGGGGTCGTTGATACCGGGAATATGGTGAAATATGATGTGTACTTCTTAAATAGTGAAGAGACAAAAGTAACTCCGGTCGAAACTGCAGTGCAGCGTGGAGAAGTGACGAACGAGCTGACGGGGCTGATCGAGGTGATGCAGAGGAAACCGGAGGATCTTTCCCTGCATGCGCCGTTTGATTATTCATTTGGCGTAAACGGCGTCAGCCTGAACGGGGAACAGGTCATCGTTAATTTTGACGAGCAATATTTGGAACTGAAATCCACGACGGCTGTTCTGATTCGCGCAGCGATCGTGCGTACATTGACGCAGGTAGAGGGAGTGACCTGTGTCAGTTTTCAGATCAATGGTCAGCCGCTGACAGATTCTGCGGGAAATCCGCTGGGCATCCTGACTGCGGACATGTTTATAGATAACGGGGGTACGGAGATCAATGCCTATGAGACGGCAACACTGACGCTGTATTTTACGAACGAGACTGGAGATATGCTTGTTTCCGAGAAGCGGGAAGTCGAGTATAACAGTAATATTGCATTGGAGCGGATCGTTGTCGATCAGATTCTGGCAGGGCCGGAAAAGCGGGGCGTGTACCCGACCATAAACCCCGAGACGGGAGTGGTCTCGGTTTCTATTAAGGACGGGATATGTTATGTTAATCTGGATCAGAACTTTCTGACACAGGTTTATAATGTGACGTCCGAAGTTACGATCTATTCGATCACCAATTCCCTGATTGAGCTTGGGGGCGTCAATCAGGTGCAGATCATGGTGGAAGGGGAGTCAAATCTGATGTATCGGGAAAAGATCAGTTTGGACACCTTGTTTGAGAGAAATCTGGAGCTGATCGAAAAATAGCGATCTGCCTATGAAAAGACCATTATGTATGATCTGTCTGCTGTTTGCGGCGGTGCTCTCGCTGTGCGCGTTATTCTTTCCGGATCAGAAAGAACAATGCGGAACGCGAAACATGCCGGACTCGCGGCAGTCAGTGCAAAGCGCGGTTTGGACAGTGCCAGCCGCATTAGAAACGATTCCTGTCGCACTGCAGGATGCGGCATTGTGCCGCAAAAGTGTGCGGCTGTCGGGGATCGTATCAGAATGCCGCCAGTATGAAGATCAGACGGTATTGAAGTTAAAACATATCGCCATATCAGGCATGGAGACCGGAGCAGTTCTGCCCGGGAATCTCTCTGAAGAAAGCTGTATTTGTTATCTTGAAAAGACGACGGTCCCACAGATTGGCAGTTTTGTTATCGTGGAAGGCGTACCCGACGCTTTTTCCGGCGCGCGTAATCCGGGAGAATTCGATTATGCCCGTTATTATCTTGGGCAGGGTATTTCATTCCGGCTAAAGGATGCCGTGCTGATCTCGTCGTCGAAGAGCAGAATGCCATATCGTGAGGCGCTATCGCGCGTGCGCCGGTATGCATGCGGTATATTCGAGAGGTATTTGGACGCGCAGGATGCGGGAGTGCTCTCTGCCATGCTGCTCGGCGAAAAAACAGGGCTTGCCAAAGAACTGCGCAGTCTGTATGCACAGAGCGGTATCGCGCATATTCTTGCCATATCGGGACTGCATATTTCCCTGATCGGCGCGATGACAGTCAGACTGCTCCGGCGCATTGGTGCGGCACGTACCATCTCCATGCTGGTTTGTTTCATTTTTTTGGGGAGCTACTGCGTCATGACGGGAATGAGCGCATCGACGATAAGGGCTGTGGTCATGTTTATGATCGGCTTAAACGCAGGAAGGGTACGGCGTACCTATGACATGAAAACGGCGGTCGGCGTGTCTATGGCACTGCAGCTCATGGAAGACCCACGTCTGATCGGTACGGCGGCGTTTCAGCTTTCTTTTGGAGCGGTGTGCGGAATCGCATGGCTTGCGCCGGCGCTCCTTACACTTTGTATGGAACTTCTGCCTCTAAAAAGCCGCGGACTTCCCAAAACGGTCAAGGCGTTTTCGGCATGCATAGCGGTATCTTTGGCCACGCTGCCAATCCTGCTTGTGCATCAATATGAATATGCCTTGTATGGGATCTTTTTTAATCCGCTGGTTCTGCCGGGGGTGTCGGTGCTGCTTCCGGCAGGATTCCTCTTAATATTGTCCGGGGGAGTGTCGGACGGTTGTGCAGCGTGCGTATGTTTTTTGGATGAGGTCTGGAAGCTGCTTCATTCCGCGCAGGCCGCCGATAGGTGGATATTTCGCATGGCGTGCGGTGTTTTGGAAGGATTGTACTGTATGGCGGGTGGAGTTGCGCGGGTGCTTATCCGTGCGGCGGGCATGTTTGCGGAAGCTGCTGCGCACGCGGCGGCGTTTGTATGCAGGATGATCCTTTTTTTGTATGAGAGCGGCAGCAGATGGATCAGTGCCCTTCCTGGAAGCCTGCTTCGAGGGAGACCGCAGACGGCGCGGGTGATTTTGTATGCGCTCATGCTTGGCGGACTGATCGTTTGGACGGAAAAATACGGAAATAAGCGGGCGGCATGCATAAAGCATGGAAAACAGCCGGAGGTGCGGATACAAAGCAAAAACAAGCGGGAGTCTGACACACAGGGCGGAAAACTGCGGTCTGCGTGCAGGGCGGAAAGAGGGGGCAGACGCCGTGCGGGATTTTGCAGGGGAATCTTTGGCATAGGATGGCTTGCGGCAGCACTGCTTATTTTGCTAGTACCGGTCAGAACGGGGCTGACGGTCACAATGCTTGATGTGGGACAGGGCGACGGCATCTGTATCGAGCAAACGCCGGGACATGCTGTTTTGATCGACTGCGGAAGCAGTGACAAAAGGGACTTGTTCGAAAACAGGCTGATGCCGTTCTTAAAATATCGGGGGATTTATGAACTGGATGCTGTTTTTTTGACCCATCTGGATACGGATCATGTCAGTGCCGTCTATGATCTGCTCACTGAAATGCGTCATGAGAAAATAAAAGTGGGACAGATCGTGATCGGGAAGGAAATTCCACATGATGAGGCTTATGAGAGGCTGCTTGCGGCAGCGAAGGAGGCGGGTGTGCCGGTACATGCCATGCGCGCCGGAGACGGATACAGTCAGGGTGCATGCAGGCTGACCTGCCTTGGGCCATCTGAAGAAAGCGGCGGAAAAGACGACAGGAATGCGCGGTCGCTTATCCTGCGTCTGGACTATGGGGAGTTTCAGGCTCTTTTTATGGGGGATGCTGATGCACATGCGGAGCTTGCCGCAGTTTCCGTTATGAATGTCTGTCTGCCGCAGGAAGACATTGAGCTGTTAAAAGCGGCACACCACGGTTCTAAAAGTTCCACGTCGGAGGAATTTTTGGCGCTTGTCCGCCCGCGTGTGGCGGTTATTTCGGCGGGAATTGGAAATTCTTACGGACATCCGCATGAGGAGACGCTTGCGCGTCTTGCCGGGCAGGGCTGTGACATATATCAGACACCGGAGAGCGGAGCAGTCATGATACATGTGGACAAAGACGGTATGCGGGTTGAGACGTTTTTGGACGGAGCAGCTGCAGCGCAGCAAAGGAATAAAAGTATTGACTAAAAATACAGATATATTAAAATAAAATCGAAGATATTGAAATAAAATCAAAGATTTTCATTGAAAATTAAAGATTTTATTTTGAATACTCAGCGAGAGGAGCGCCATGCGAACGATCTTAGAAGATATCAAAACACAAAATTTCAGATCCGTTTATCTGCTGTACGGCGAGGAAGCTTATCTGAAAAACCAATATCGTCACAAACTGCTCGATGCGCTTTTGAGCGAGGGGGATACTGTCAACTGCAATGTTTATGAAAACGCGGATGTGCCGCTCAGGGAGATCATCGATCTTGCGGAGACGATGCCCTTTTTTGCGGATCACAGGGTCATTGTCGTAAACGGCAGCGGACTGTTTAAGAAAAACGGCGAGGAGCTTGCGGCATATCTGCCCGGCATTCCGGAGAGCACGGTCATGATCTTTACCGAGCAGGAAGTGGATAAGCGCAGCAAACTTTATAAAGCGGCAAAAGAAAAAGGGCGCGCCGTGGAGTTTGCACCGCAGGATGAGGAAACACTGATAAAGTGGATCCTTTCACTGTTAAAAAAAGAGGATCGCAATATTACGCGGCAGACGCTTCTTCTTTTTTTGGAAAAGACAGGAACGGACATGCTAAATATCGCGCAGGAATTGGAGAAGCTTGTCTGTTATACGACGGGGCGTGATGTGATCACAGACGAAGATGTGGAGGCGGTCTGCACGACGCGGGTGACAAGCCGCATCTTTGATATGATCGGTGCGATCGCTGAGCGGAGGCAGAAAAAAGCGCTTGATCTGTACTATGATCTTTTAACCTTAAAAGAACCGCCGATGCGGATCTTGTTTCTGATCGCGCGTCAGTTTAATCTGCTGCTTCAGGTCAAAGAATTAAAAAAGAAGGGTGCGGACAATAAGCAGATCGGCGCAAAGACCGGACTTCCGCCTTTTATTGCGGGCAAGTATGTGACACAGGCGGCAGGGTTTACGATGTCGGAGCTGCGTACGGCGCTCGAGGACTGCGTTTCCTATGAAGAAAAAGTTAAAACCGGAAGAATGAACGACGTGATGAGCGTGGAGATCCTGATCATCAAATACAGCGCGAAAAAGGCATAAGTAAATATGCGAGGCAAATGAAACGCGAAACGGACGCAAAATGAATGTGTAAAACGCGGGGAGCGGCAGAAGATCAGGGCAAAAGAAGACATGATCGAGGGGACATCCACTGTCAGGAAAGGAAAATGAAGATGGATAAAAAAAGAATCGTAGTGACCGGAGGTGCCGGGTTTATCGGCTCGCATTTATGTGAACGACTGTTAGAGCAGGGAAATGACGTGGTCTGTGTGGACAATCTGTTTACGGGAAGAAAAGATAATATACGTCATTTAATGGACAACCCCTATTTTGAATTTATGAGGCATGACATTATTGAACCCTATTATGTAGAGGTGGACCAGATTTATAATCTTGCCTGTCCGGCAAGCCCGATCCATTACCAATATGATCCGATCAAAACCGGAAAGACGAGTGTAATGGGTGCGCTGCACAGTTTGGGGCTGGCGAAACGCTGCCATGCGAGGGTACTGCAGGCGAGCACGAGCGAAGTATACGGCGACCCGGAGATCCATCCGCAGCCGGAGGAATACCGGGGGTGTGTAAATCCGATCGGCACACGATCCTGCTATGATGAAGGAAAACGTATGGCAGAAACGTTGTTTTTTGATTATCACAGACAGCATGGCGTGGATATCAAGGTCATACGGATCTTTAATACCTACGGCCCGCGTATGGCGGTCAATGACGGCAGGGTCGTTTCAAATTTTATCGTGCAGGCGCTTACGGGTGAAGATATCACGATCTACGGGGATGGTTCCCAGACGAGAAGCTTCTGCTATGTGGACGATCTGGTCGAGGGAATGATCCGCATGATGAACAGCAGGGATGACTTCACGGGTCCCGTAAATCTGGGAAATCCCGGAGAGTTTACGATGCTCGGGCTGGCAGAGCTTGTGATCCGCATGACCGGGTCACAGTCGAAGATCGTTTACAGGGAATTACCGCAGGATGACCCGAAGCAAAGAAAACCAGTCATTGATCTTGCAAAGACGGAGCTGGACTGGGAGCCGACGGTCGCACTTGAGCAAGGTCTGGAAAAGACGATTGCATATTTTAGGGAAAGGCTTGCGCTGTGAAGTCTTAATAATCCATTTAAGCAGTATTACAAGCGGGCTTGCGGTATGTGCAGAATGGGTTTGATGCATAAAGGGAAAATAGGATGAAAAAAGATCTATTATTATTTTATCGGGAATATGAAGCGTTTTATCAGATGGCGGCAAAGTCGGATGTATTCAGTGCTTTTTGTAAAAAGGCGTTTGGCGGGGATTTTTCACAGGACGGTTTCAGCGATATCAGTCAGGTTGACCGGATATTAGAATATATACCGAAGGGCAGACAGGCGCATATTCTGGATATTGGCTGCGGTAACGGAAAGATGCTCGCATACCTTCAAGGAAAGACAGGCGCGTTTATTCATGGTTTTGATTATTCTGAACAGGCGGTCATGACGGCCAAAAAGCAATATCCGCATGAGTCTGATTTTAGAATGGGGGTTATTGGTGAGATCGAATATCCTAAAGAGATGTTTGACCTGATCGTATCAATGGATACGATGTATTTTGCCTCTGATATGTCAGCGTTTGTCGGGCAGCTCTGGTCATGGCTTGCAAAGGGCGGCACCTTTTTTTGCGCTTATCAGGAAGGCGACGTTATGCCAAAGACTGAAAACATACATACAACGAAGCTGGCGAAAGCGTTTCAGGATCATGGGATCGTGTTCGGGGCGGAGGATATTACGCGGGAATGCTATGATCTTCTGAGGCGGAAACGGGAAGCGGCAGTCTCTTTGAAAGATGCTTTTGCCGGGGTGGGAGAAGACGCATGGTATCAGATGCTGGTCGGACAGACGGAGTATGCCGAAAAGCCGTTTGAAGCATTCCAAAGAGAGATGGCAAGATACCTGTTTGTCGCGAAAAAACGGGCATAACATATCAGGGTCCCGGTCGGCAGCGATGGGGTATTACAGCATAAAACGCCTGTCAGAGCACTTGTTTTTTTTATAAAACAGGAATATAATGGTATTAGTTATAAGTATCAGCAAGCAGGAAACGGATTTCGGCAAGTCGATCAGTGAAAGGACAGGGATGTATATGGGGATAACTGATGTGACCGCGGCAGGAGCAGCGCCCGTCCGCGTAGAGACGCCCCAGGTATCGGGTCCGGCGCCGCAGAGCGCGCCAAAACCGGAAGTGAAGGCACCGGCAAAGCCGGCAGTACAAAGCGTAGCACAGGGTGTAACGCATCATGTGCCGCATATACCGGCGCAAACGACGGATATAGCGGGGACGGCGGATATGGCTGTACGGTCCGCAGCTCAGCCTGAGGTACAAAAAGCACAGAACAGAAACCTGACAAGAGCGGCAGGAGAAGATGTAAAGCGCGGACAGACGGGAGTGCGTGCAGCCGGTCAGCAGAGAGCGGAACGGGCGGACAGAACGTCGGCGCAGGATATTTTGCGTGCGCAGAACGGGCAGCGTACTGACAGACCGAAGGAAGAACAGAAGTCGGAGCAGGAAAGCTACTATGAAAAGATCATGGCGGAAAAGGCAATGGAGAACGCCAAAGAGCGTTTGCGCTCGTTAAAATATAATGTGCAGTTCGGATACAATGATGAGATCGAGCGTTATACGATCAAGATCACGGACGCGGATAATAAGGAAGTCAAAAAAGAGATTCCAAGCGAAGAGATTCAGAAAATGATCGAGCATCTGCATACGATGAAGGGCATGATGTTTGAAACTGAAGTTTAGGATTGCCGGGCGGCGTATTTTCGTAAAAAAGGAACATGCATTTTTTTTCGGAAGAAATGGAATGCACAGGTCAGCCGCATATGGGATGGCACATAGTATACAGCCGCAAAATGAATGGGAAGGAAGGGGATCATTATGAGAGTGGATGGAGTAACAGGATATACGAATGTCAATGCCGGAACGATCGCAAGCGGGAAGCGGATCAACAGCGCTGCCGATGACGCTGCAGGCTTAACACAGGTACAGAATCTGAAAAGCCAGGACAATGGGATGCAGATCGGCGGTCAGAATGCAAAGGACGGTATCAACTTAACCAAGATCGGTGATGGCGCGCTTTCCGGTATCCACAGCTATTTACAATCGATTAAGAGCGCGAGCGTGAAAGCGTCGAGCGGACTGCTCACAGCATCGGATAAGGGTGCGATCCAAAAAGAGATCGACGGATATCTGCAGGGAATTACGGATATTGTGAGTAATACGACATATAATACCAAAAACCTGTTAAACGGTGAGAATACGCTTGGCATGGCGACGAATCCGGACGGAACCGGGCCGGATGTCAAGACGGCGAACGCCACATTAAAGGCGCTTGGTTTAGAAGGCTATAATGTGACCGACAATTTTGACATGAGCCGCGTGGATAAAGCCATCGATCAGGTCAGCAGTATGAGAAGCAGTATGGGCGCAAGCGCGAATGCATTAGAGGGTGCTTATAATTACAATATGAATGCGTCCGAGAATCTGGCAGGCGCGACGAGCCGTATTGAAGATCTTGATATGCCGAAAGCAATTTCCGACCAGAAGAAGGAAGAAGTGCTTGAAGAGTATAAAAATATGATGCTTCGCAATCAGATGGAAGAAGAATCGCTTGTCACAAAGCTGATGAAGTAAGAAAAGAGGGAATTTTATCATGAGTATGATAGACAAGGTCAGAGCCGAGATGGTGACGGCGATGAAAAATCACGATAAGGATCGCAAAGAATCCTTGTCAATGCTGCTGTCTGCACTGAAGAATAAAGCGATCGATAAGCGTGAGGATCTGACTGAGGCAGAAGAGTTTGAAGTTGTTAAGAAGGAATTAAAGCAGACTAAAGAAACGATGGAGCTTGCGCCTGCGGACAGAACGGATATCAAGGCACAGTGTGAGGCACGTATCGCGGTCTTAAGCGAGTTTGCACCGGAGGAAATGGGAGAGGAACAGATTCGTGCGCTCATCGCTGAGACGGTCGCGGCACTCGGTATTGAGAATCCATCTGCAAAAGATAAGGGAAAAGTCATGAAAGAGCTGATGCCGAAGGTAAAGGGACGCGCGGACGGCGGACTTGTCAACAAACTCGTTGGCGAAGTGCTGAAATAATGGCTTCAGAAATAAAAATGTTTGAACACGCCGGGTGTAAGCTGTCCGGCGTGTTTTGTTATGGCAAAAGTGGTATTTCTGAGCAAAAAATTTAATTCTATATTACGCCCTAAAAACGGTCGCAGCATGGAGGATGACAATGAGGAGTGATATTTCCATAAATCAGGAATTATTCGAAATCTATCAAAGAAATTTTCCGTTTATTGAGAGAAACGAAGATACGGTGCGGTGGATATTGGGCAATGCAGATAATCGGGTCATAGAAGAAAGAAATGCGTTGGGAAGACTGATCGGTGCGGCTGTTGTCAATCAAAACGCCTTGCTTCTATTATGCGTGGATGCCGAATATCGGAACAGGGGAATTGGGACCGGACTTTTAGAAGGTGCGGAGCAGGCAGTGAGAGACAGCGGGTTTGGTACGATCGCTGTTGGAGCCGGTTTTGATTATATCACGCCGGGAGTTCCCACATCGAGGAGCCGGTTCGATTCGGAGAATGAAGAATTATATCCGGAGCTTGACCGGGCTGCAGATGATTTTTTTACCAAAAGAGGATATGTCCATGCATGGGATTGTAACTGCTTTGATATGAGATGTGATCTTACTTCATGGCGTGGGAGATGCAGGCATTTACCGGATGAGGCTCCGCGGATAGCAGACGGTGTTACATACCGTTTCGCTGAACCGGAAAAAGTCGAAAATGTATGCGCCTGTGTTGATGACGCATGGTCGGACTTTACAGGATATTACCGGCAGGAAGCATTGTACCATGCGGACAGTCCTTCCAGAGTACTGATCGCAGTACGGCAGGGGAGTCGAAATTGGCAGAGCGGATCAATTGAACAGGGAAGTCAGGATAGGCAGGACCAATCGATTGAGCAGCGAAATCAGAAACAGCAGAGAGTATTGGTTGAACATGGGAGTCAGAATTGGCAGGACGTACCGGCTGAACAGGGAAGTCAGGGTGAAAAGGATGTGCAGTCGGCTCCGGCTGGGCAGGGGGACCGGAATAGAGGGGACGGAAAAGCATCCGGTGAGGTAGCCGGAACGTTGATCGTGACGATAGAGGATAAGAAACGGAAACTAGGCAGTATCGGCTGTACGACGGTCAGACCGGCATTTCGGGGACAGCATATCGCTGTCGGTCTTGTTATGGAGGCGAACCGGTACCTGAAAGAAGCGGGAATGAAAGAAGCATATCTGAGTTATACTTACAGTGGGTTAGATCACATGTACGGATATGCCGGCTACCGGATCTGCGTTTACTATATGATGGCGCAGAAAAAGCTATAACGGATCTTTAGCTTCCGGAAAGTTTAACGCCGTATGAAAACTTGTACTGTTCGAAAGCCTTCCGCTTTAGATTGTGCTCGTAAAAAAACAGGTGTGAAATTTGTGCAAAACGTATATTTTCGAATATTTTCGAAAAAGATATTGACAAAAAGTACCGAATGTCTTACCGTAGAAGACAGAAAAGAACGGAACAGGCGTGCAGACTGCAAAGACCAAGATCTGAAACGGAAGCGATGTTTCCTGCGGATGCAGTGATGTGCATAGGCACATTGTGAGAATCCTCAATGGCGGGATTGTGATGAGGGAGAGCAAAGCGGAAATCGCATGCTGCAACGACCTGAAAACGGAAAGGCAGGAGGTACATATGTACAAGAGAGTGAAAACGTTTTCTATTGCGTTGGTCATGCTTCTTACGACGGTACTTACGGCATTTGTCGATGTTATGCCGGCCGCAGCTGCGGAAGAGCTGACCTTGAAACTGCACTATCACCGTGAAGACGGCAATTATGAAGGCTGGGATGTGTGGTTTTGGGAGGTGGGCGCCGAGGGAGGCGCTTACGAGTTTGCCGAAGAGGACGGCGAAATGGTTGCGACCAAGGTCGTTACGCCCGGTATCACTTCGGTAGGTTTTATTGTAAGAATCAGCGACTGGTCTAAAAAGGATGTTGACGCGGACCAGTTTATTGATCTGGCTGAGGTCGTATCCGGAACAGTCCATGTGTATGTGGAATCCGGAGTGGAAGGCTATACGCTGGAGTATGGCGAGGACAGCGTCACCGGTATCAAACTGGTCAGCGCCGGTTATGACGGAGGAGACACCATATTCGTTACGATGACCGGAGCGATTGAGGGGGATTTAATGAGCGTATTTAAGGTGAACGGACTTAACGGAGAGGTTTCCATTACGGATGTAACGTCTCCGAAGGAAAAGGAGTATGAGATCAAGCTTTCCGAGCCGCTTGACCTGGCGGGAAATTATACGATCACCCATGATGGAAATGAGTATAAGATCACGATGCCTGATATTTTTTCAACGGCAGATTTTGAGAGCGAGTTTACCTATGAAGGGGATGATTTAGGAGCAGTCTGGACAGCGGAAAAAACAACGTTCCGCGTATGGGCGCCGACAGCTTCGGCTGTTTCGGTAAATCTGTATGAGTCCGGAACCGCCGGTGAGGACGACCTGATCGAACAGCTTCCGATGACTGCCGATGCGAACGGCACATGGGTGGCAGAAAAAGAAGGCGATCTGAACGGGACCTATTACACCTATACGGTATCGGTCGGCGGAAATGAGAACGAGGCGTGCGATCCTTATGCGCGAACCACGGGCGTCAACGGAAACCGTGCGATGGTCATCGATTTGGATTCGACGAATCCGGAAGGATGGGACGCAGATCAGGATCCTCATGCGAATATTCCAATCAATGATGTGGTATTGTATGAACTTCATGTGAGGGATCTGTCTTCCGATTCTTCATCCGGAATCACCAATACCGGAAAATATCTCGGATTGACTGAGACGGGAACGACGACCGCGTCCGGAATCCCGACGGGTCTTGATCATATCAAAGATTTGGGAATCACGCATCTTCATCTGCTCCCCGTCTATGATTACGGTTCTGTAGATGAGACGAAGCTTGATACGCCGCAGTTTAACTGGGGATATGACCCGGTCAACTACAATGTGCCGGAAGGCTCTTACTCGACCGATCCGTACAATGGCGAGGTCAGAGTCAAAGAAATGAAAGAGATGGTAAAAGCGCTTCATGATAACGGCATCAGCGTTGTCATGGACGTTGTTTACAATCATGTATACAATGCAGGGGAGTTCTGCTTTAACCGGATCGTGCCGGGATATTTCTCCCGTATTGATGCGGACGGCAAATATTCGAACGGTTCCGGCTGCGGCAATGATACGGCTTCCGAGCGGAGTATGGTAAAGAAGTATATCGTGGATTCCGTCTGCTACTGGGCTGACGAGTATCATATCGACGGATTCCGTTTCGATCTGGTAGGTCTGATCGACACGGAGACGATCAACGAAGTCATTGAGGAAGTACACAAGGATCATCCGAATGTGATCTTTTACGGCGAGGGATGGACGATGTCCACGACTCTGACCAAAGAAGGTTATACGATGACAACGCAGGTCAATGCGGATGAGGTGCCGGAATTTGCATTCTTCAGCGATACGATCCGTGACGGGCTGAGAGGAAGCGTGTTCAACAATGACGAAGTGGGATTTATCTCCGGTGCAAGAGACAAAGAAAGCCTGATCGAGCAGTGCTTTATGGGACTGGCGCCCTGGTGCCCGAACCCGTCGCAGAGCATCAACTATGCGTCCTGCCATGACAATCTGGCGCTGTTTGACAGAATCGTTAATTCTGCGCGCGGTACAACGTTTGAGGAACAGGTGCGCATGAACAATCTGGCAGCTGCGATCTGCATGACCTCGCAGGGAATCCCGTTCATGCAGGCGGGAGAGGAAATGCTGCGTTCGAAGGTAAACGAGGACGGCAGCTTTAATGAGAACAGTTATTCCTCACCGGATTCGGTCAACAGCTTAAAATGGGATAATCTGGATGACGAGGCACATTGGAATGTATTCCAGTATTATAAGGGGCTGATCGAGTTCCGCAAGGAGCATGCAGCGCTGCGCATGGCAAATGCGGATGATGTGACGAATAACATTACGGCGATGGAAGGTCTTGATGACAATGTGGTCGCATTCAGCATTGCGGGCGGTGCAAACGGCGAAGTATCGGACGGATTGTTTGTGATCTTTAACGCCAACAATGCGGAGACTAAAGTCACACTCCCTGACGGAACATGGGATGTTTATATCAATGGGGAGAAGGCAGGTACCGAAGCAATCGAGACGAATCTCGGAGGAGAAATTACGGTATCTCCGATCTCAGCCATGGTACTTGTAAAGAGCGGCGACGGAGAAGCGGCGAACGACGTGCAGGAGCCGGAAAATACGCCGGAGCCTGAAGTAAGTACGGAAACGTCAGAACCGGTGACACCTGCACCTGAAGCGAAGGATAGTTCGGTTCATCCGGGCGTGATCGCAGGAATCGTGATTGTTGCGGTTGTAGTAATTGGCGGCGTTGTATTTGCAGTCTTAAAAAAGAAAAACAAGAAATAACAGTAACCGTTAATCGTTTGCGGGAATTGACGACAGCGGAAAGCGGTAGTGGAGAGGCGGCGCTTCATCTGACAGGATGGAGCGCTGCCTTTTGCCTTCTGCCCCACATTTCCACAATGAAAAATGTATTACTTCTATTACAAAAAGTGCTTAAACGGTTCACTTTTAGAAGAGCATATGGTAAAATGTCGTCAGACATCTTACCGATTTTTAGATATTACCAAAATTCAGGAAAAGGAAGTGACAGAATGATTGTCTTGATCACGGGCGCGTCCCACACCGGTAAGACTGCGCTTGCGCAGAAACTGCTTGAAACCTGGCATTACCCCTACTTATCCATAGACCATCTGAAAATGGGACTGATCCGCAGCGGAAACACAACGCTTACACCGGTAAGCCCGGATGAGGAGTTGACCCAATATTTATGGCCGATCGTTCGTGAAATGATCAAAACAGCCATAGAGAATCATCAGAATCTGATCGTGGAGGGCTGCTACATACCTGTTGATTGGGAGAGGGGGTTTGAAAAAGAGTATCTTGCCCAGATCAGATACTATTGCCTTGTAATGAGCGAGCATTATATCAGGAATCATTTTGACGATATCAGGAAATACGCGGGTGTCATTGAAGAACGTCTGGAAGATGACGGTTGCACGTTAGAATTTGTATTACAAGAGAATGCTAAATTTCTGGAACGTGTGAAGAAGCATGACCTGAACTATATTTTAATCGATAACAACTATCAGCCGGAAATCGATCTTAAGTAGTGTTTTACTGTCAGCAAAAATCGGAAGGCGGGCTTTTGCCAAAGCTGGCATGGGAGGAAAACTACGGTGAAAACCATACTTGTGACGGGCGGTACGGTCTTTGTGAGCCGGGCAGCCGCAGAATACTTTGTAGCAAAAGGATGGGAGGTCTACGTGCTGAACCGGAACAGCAGGAAGCAGCCGAAGGGTGTGAAGCTGATCGAGGCGGACAGACACCGGTTGGGGGAGCTTCTTCGCGGGTATCATTTTGATGCTGTGATCGACACTGCTTATACGGCGGAGGACGTTACGCTGCTCATGGATGCGCTGGGGGACTTTGGGGAGTATATTTTGATCAGTTCGAGCGCGGTCTATCCGGAGAGCGGCACGCAGCCCTTTCGCGAAGAGGAGCCGGTTGGTGCAAACTGTTATTGGGGCAGATACGGCACCGATAAGATAGAGGCGGAAGCGGCTCTGCTGAAAAGAAAACCGGACGCATACATTCTGCGTCCGCCCTATCTGTACGGACCGATGAATGATATTTACCGCGAAGCGTATGTATTTGAATGTGCAAAAAAAGACAGACCCTTTTATCTGCCAAAAGACGGTACGATGGGGTTACAGTTTTTTTATGTCGGCGATCTATGCAGATTCATCGACGTGATCCTGCAAAAAAAACCGGAGCAGCACCTATTGAATGTGGGAAATCCAAATGCGGTTTCCATCCGTGAGTGGGTGGAATTGTGTTATGAGACAGTCGGTAAGCGGGCAAGGTTTATCAGTGTGGCGAAAGATGTTCCACAGCGAAATTATTTTTGTTTTTCTGACTATGAATATATGTTGGATGTTACCGGACAAAGCCGGTGGATGCCGGATACGAAACCGTTGAGAGAAGGTTTAAGGGAAGCGTTTTTGTGGTATGAAGGACATGCGGATCAGGTGGAAAGAAGACCTTATATAGAATATGTGGATGAACACTTGGCTTAGATGAAAAATAATCATTTGCATAAATTGCATCTTAAGAGGGGATACAGGGTCATTATGAAAAGGAACAGTAGATTGATAAAAAGAATCATGGCGGAGCTGCTTTGCGCGGTACTGACGGCGGGAATGCTGTCGGGAGCCGTGCCGGTTCATGCACGTGCGGAAGAGGACAGTCTGCATTCTGATGAATATGGCGAAGACAATCATGGCGGAATAGAGGAAGAAAAAGAAAGCGGCGGAGCAAAAGAGAATGGAACGGAGGATGGCGGGACAGAGGGGAATGGCGCAGAAGCCGGTGGAGCGGGAGACAACGGGACAAAAGACGATGGAACAGAAGATGGCGGAGCGGAGGATAATGGATCGGGAAACAACGGGACAAGAGACGATGAGATAAAAGACGATGGAACAAAAGACGATGGAACAGAAGACGAAGAGATAGAGGATGGCGGAATAGATAATGGTGAATTAGGAGACAACGAGGCGGATGGAGACGATTTGCAGACGGATGAGGAGGATGCAATCCTTTTAGAAGAAGAGGTAATGCTGTCAGATGCGGAGGGTCAGGTTGTGCCTTTCGCGGAGGAACACAAGCACAACGACGTTACATTTGAACCGTGGACGAGTGCAGACAGCCTGCCGGATGCGGCGGGCAGCTATTATCTGACCGGGAATGTAACACTGTCTGCAAAATGGGAAGTACCGACAGGGGAGGTCAGGCTTTGTCTGAACGGAAAGACGATCGCATTGGCGGGAAATCCCAGCGCCGTCAGTTGTGTGATTTCGATTGGCAGAAATTCACAAGTTATTTTGTATGACTGCGCGGGCGGCGGGCAAATAACAGGAGGCACGGACAGCGGGATACGAAATGACGGTTCTTTTACGATGTATGGAGGAGAGATTTCGGGAAACAGTAGTTCTGATACGGGCGGCGGATTATATGTTGGTGCGGATGGTATCTTTGATATGCATGGTGGGAAAATTTCGCATAATTCTGTCAGCAGCGAAGAGGGAATGCTGGTATATGGTGGCGGGATACACAATGCGGGACGATTTTGTCTGGTGGAAGGAGAAATATCTGATAATATAGCAGACACAGGATGTGGTGGCGGTATTTACAATTTGGCAGAGTTTATTATGTCGGGCGGAGTAGTACAAGAGAATGCCAGTTTTTCAGGGGTAGGTGTTTATAATAATGGAACATTTGAAATGCGCGGTGGAAAGATTTTGAATAATCATGGACAAGACGATGGCAATCCGAGTAGGGGACAGAGTGGCGGCGGGGTGCTCAATCAAGGGATATTTAATCTGTTTCAGGGTGAGATCGCGGGAAATGTTGCTGAAAGTGGTGGTGGTGTTTGTAACTATCAAACATTTACCATGTATGACGGAAAAATTGAAGGAAACAGAGCCACGGATGGAAACGGCGGCGGGGTGGAGAACAGCGGAACCTTCATATTACATAGAGGAAGGATTACTGATAATAGCAGTACAAAGAATGGCGGTGGTGTTTTTAACTGGAAAATATTAAAACTATATGATTGTGAGATCTGTGGCAATGCTGCAAAATGGAATGGAGGGGGCGTCGGACATGGTGTCGCAAACAATGTCATGGCTGACACAATGTTGGGAGGAAGTGTAAAGATTTTTGGTAATAAGACAGGGAGTCGTGATGAAAATCTTGGGTTATTATATGAATATCCGAGTGCGCCGGGAAAATCAACGATCATTTCAATTGATAGCGGCAGTCCACTCACACAGGATGCGTACATAGGCGTTACGATTGAATGTTATCATTTTCTGACGGAAGGGAGTATGATTCCTGTTTCAGGCGCTAATGCCGTGGATTTCAGTGCTCATTTCCACAGCGATAATCCGGACTATATCATTCAAAACGGAACCGATAACAGGGTTTTACTCTATATTCCGCTGCCGCATATACATCAATGGTCAGGGGACTGGTCAAATAATCTGACGCACCACTGGCACGACTGTACGGCGTCGGGATGTGATAGAACGGATAACGCCGATAAGGACGGTTACGGCGTACATACGGAGGACGCGGGAACCGTCACGAAAGAGCCGACGGAGACGGAAGAAGGAGTCAGGACATATAATTGTAGTATTTGTGGAGCAGAAATACGCAGTGAAGCAATTCCGGTGATCACAACCGGGGACGTTGAGAAGCCGGAGCCGGATGACGGGAATAAACCGGAACCCGATAAAGGCGATAATTCGGATCTTGACGGCGGGGATACGCCGGAACCGGATCAGGACGCTGATCATACGCAGACTGACAATCAGGAGGTCGTGAATGTTGACGATCACGCCACGGAATTGACAGAAGAAGACGATACGCTGGAAGAAAGTTCGTCAGATGAAAGCGATATGCCGGACGAGCCAGTCATGGCTCCGTCACAGCCGCAGGATACCGAACCCAAAACCGGACATGTGGTGCCGGTCGAACTGTATGCAACACTCGCAATGATTTCGGGACTTACTTATCTGCTTCTGTATTTTACAGACCATAGCGGCGGCATGACGGAGGAGACCAAAAAAGAGCTTGTATCCAGATTGATCAGGTGGGCAAAGCATGGAAGAACAGCTCACGGGAGAACGATTCGCAGATACCTAGCACTTGCCGCGATCTTCGGACTGCTTGTATGGTATCACAGCATCGGCAAGCAGAATGCCATTGAGTGGAAAGAGGCTTGTTAAAGAAACAGTCCAGTGCTACTGTAGAAATACTGGTAATTGAAAAATGTCGTTGTGATGCGGCGTATGATCTTAGGATGACGCAGATAGCATGGGATTGGCGGCAGACCGGTTACTAACCAAGATACGCTTAGACAGCGCAGAATGGAAATAAAATGATGAAAAGCGGTAAGAGAATCAGACTAGTCAGATGGTTTTTTCTTGCTATTATGGTATTATGTCTGATACCGGTTGGCAGGGAATGGTATTTGTCTGCGAAGCATAAGGTGCAGAGGGATGCAATAAAAGAAAAAATAGAGCAGGCGGAAAATGTTGAAACAGCCGACGGGCAGGAAGCGGATGGAACCGGACTGGAGAATGGCTCCGATGGAACAAAAGCGGGAAATAACGCTGACGGAGCACAGCCTGGGAACAGTGCTGACGGGGCGCAGTCCGGGAACGGTGACAGCGGAATGGAACCGGATGACAGCAATGACGGGGGAGAATTTGGAAATGATACTGACGCTGGAGATACTGACAGAAACCGCGGAGACGCCGACAGAAACGATGAAGATGCCGGCATGAACGGCGAAGACGGACAGCAGACGACGGCTCATCCCGCAATGCTTCGCAAATATGCCGCGCTTCAACGCGAAAACGAGCATCTCGCAGGATGGCTTTTTATCGACGGAACCGGCATTGATTATCCGGTCATGCAATGTGAAGACGATGAATATTATCTGCATCATGATTTTTATGGGGAAGACAGTAAATACGGATGTTTGTATGTAAGACAGCGTGCAGATCTGGAGAACGGAACCAATTTTGTGATATACGGACATAACATGCGGGACGGCGCGATGTTCGGGAATTTGGACTATTACCTGAAGGAAAGCTTTTACCGCGAACATCCGGTAATTTCTTTTGACACGCTCTATGAGGAACGCGTTTATGAGATCGTGGCGGTGTTCCGCTCACAGGTATATAACGCGGAAGACGACGTGTTTAAGTATTATCAATTCTATGAGGCGGATACGGTCGAAGAGTTTGAGGAGTTTTATACGAACATCAAGGCGCTTTCCGTTTATGATACCGGAGTGGAGGCGGAGTTTGGTGATACGTTTTTGACATGCTCCACCTGCGCGTACCATGTGGAGGACGGGCGTTTTGTCGTCGTCGCGAAGCGTGTGGAATGACTCATCCGGCAGCGGACTGAATACAAGTTTAGCGTGAAGCGGAATACGAGTCTGTCATGCAGGCGGATACAAGCCTGCCGCGGGGCTGAAGGATGAAACACAAGCTTATTGCAAAGCTGAATGGCTGGATACAAGCCTGCCGCGAAGCAGGGTGGACAGCGGTATGACGGGTATGTTATGATATAAAGATTGGAAATACGGTTTTTAGTGAGGGCATTTATCATACTGGTTAGAGATTGATGCAAGGCGGAATCAGGAGGAACAACATGCAGATTTTTTTATCACATTCTTCAAAAGATGCGGAAGTAGCGCAAAAGATTTGCGGGCAGCTTGAGAAAAACGGAACGAAATGTTTTATAGCGCCAAGGGATATCAGACCCGGAAAAGAATATGCGGAAGAAATTATTAACGGAATTGATGAATCGTCGGCGGTGGTTCTGCTGATGTCCGAAGACGCCAACCGCTCTCCCCATGTGCTCCGCGAGGTCGAGCATGCAGTCAGCGGCGGCACGCCGATTTTGGTATATAAATTGGAAGACGTCGTGCTTTCCAAGTCGATGGAATATTTTTTGATGACGCACCAGTGGATCAGCTCAAAGCCGCAGGGGGACGATTATGCGGACATCGTCGCGTTTGCGCGCGATTTAGAGGAAAAAGAAAAGGAGAGCGGGCATTCTGCGGGAAGGTCTGACGGCGGAGATCGGGACGTTTCAGGTGGGGTGGATAAGAAAAACGGCACGGGTTACGGGAATGCTTCGGATAACGGATCAGGCTCCGGCAAAACCGGCGCTGGTAAGAAAAAGACAGGGATCTATGCAGCGGCAGTAGTATTCGTGCTACTTGCAGCAGCGGTAATTGCCTTTTTTGCATTGAGAAAGCCGGGTTCCAAAGAGCCGGAGCCGGTTGTGGTCGAGGCCGGGGAGACCGTGCTGTTCGGAAGCTATCTGGGCGAGGATATTGAATGGCGTGTACTGCGTGTGTCCGAAGACCGGACGCAGGCAGTACTGGTTGCGTCCCATATTGTGACGATGAAGGCATATGACGCAGCGGAAAGCGGGCGTTATAACTATGACGGGGACAAAGACTACTGGTCGTCGGGTGAGACAGAGGCGGATACCGATATGGCGCTTCAGGTCCGTGTGCGGGGGAACAGTGACTGGAGTATATCAAATCTGCGGACATGGCTGAATGCCGATACCGAAGTTGTAAATTACACCGATCAGGCACCTGTGGCGACAGCAATGGCGGAAAAGAAAAACGGCTACCAAAATGAAGCGGGATTTTTGTATGGGTTTACACAGGGAGAAAGGGATGCGATCGTCGAGACAGAGATTGTGACAAAAGGGAACGCGCTTTCAGAGAACGAAACTGTGACGACTTATGACAGGGTCTGGCTGCTTTCTGTGGACGAGCTTGTATGGTTTGACGAGGCGGGCATGAGTAAGCTGGCATCCCCTACGGATGCGGCAGTTGAACAGGATCAGAGCTTTTGGTATATTCTGGACCGTGATACATACGGTGTGGAGTATTTGAGCTGGTGGCTCCGCGAACCGGTGACGGAGGCGGGCAGCCTTTGTTATCTGGTGGATAACGGTTACAGGGATAATGTTGTCAGACAGGAATCGGCGGGACTGGAAGGCTTTGGCGTACGTCCGGCATTGACGGTAGACTTACGCCATGTCACGTTCCGCGGTGAGGAAGCCGTAGAATGATCTCTCATGTATGACCTTGAAGCTTATAGTGATCTTGCTCCCTCAAAAAGCATATTCACCAATTTTGTGACATAGGCGGCGCGCCCTTCCGGAACGGTAAGATCAAAGCCGAGCAGCATTCCGGCTGTCTGACCTCCGAGAAAAGCCGTCTGCATGGCGGACAGGAGCGTAAAGGCGAGGATCGCCCGATCGCCGTCCGCGACATCGTTTTTTAAGGCAAACAGAAAACCGCGCTGTGTGAGTACGGAGCTGCAGCGCGGCGTATAAGCCTGCAGATCGCCCAAAATAGAAATATGGGACATGGCAGAATGCGTATAAAGGAAATCAAATACGGAGACTGCCCATGCCGTCAATCGTTCCTGATCCGTTTCATAAGTCTGCGTCATCTGAAAAGAAGAAACGACCTTTCCGAAGATGCGCTGTACGCATTCGGCGATCAGGTTTTCCTTGCTGCCGAAATGATAGTTGATCAGTCCGAGAGCGATATCAGCTTTCCCCGCGATCATGCGCGCAGTAATGCGGTCGGTATCACCTTCATATTGCAGGATCAGGTCTGTCGTCACTTCAATGATATGTTCTTTTACCCCTTTGCTCTTTGCCATCGTGTAATCCTCCGCGCATTTTGACAAGCCTCTGTTTTCAGTATATTGAACGTTGTTCAGACTGTCAATCTTTTTTTATGGATCGGTAGTTCGCTTTCATGAAAATCATTGTAACTGCCGGAGGTCTTTGTTATAATCATGTAGGTTTCGACAAAATTTTGTATGAATTTTAATAAAACCAAACCTTGCATAAACGTAAAGTATGCGATAAATTTGCGAAGGTAAACTACTGGCCGTATGGAAAAAAATCTGACATCAGGAAGTGTATTTAAGAATATTGTATGTTTTTCGCTGCCCTATCTTCTGTCATACTTTTTGCAGACATTGTACGGGATGGCGGATTTGTTCATCATCGGTCAGTTTAACGGTGTTGAGAGCATTACCGCCGTATCGGTCGGCAGTCAGGTCATGCACATGCTGACGGTTATGATCGTAGGTCTGGCAATGGGTTCCACGGTTATGATCGGGCAGGCGGTCGGTGCAAAGCAGCAGAAGGAAGCGTCAGCAGTGATCGGGAATACGGTGACGCTGTTTCTGCTTGTTTCTGTTGTGGTCACGGGGCTGCTGCTTGCGCTTGTCGGTCCCATCGTAAAAGTGATGTCCACACCGGCGGAGGCGGTTTCGGGGACGACGGCGTATCTCACGATTTGTTTTATCGGGATCCCGTTTATTACTGCATATAATATCATTAGCTCTGTCTTCCGCGGGCTTGGCGACTCCAAAAGCCCCATGTATTTTATTGCAGTCGCCTGCGTGATCAACATCGGGCTTGATTATCTTCTGATCGGCGTGCTTCATTTAGGCTCTGCAGGGGCAGCTCTTGGAACGACACTTGCGCAGACAGTCAGCGTAATGACGGCGCTGATCGTGATCCGCAAAAAAAAGGCGGGACTGGCTGTTAAAAAAAGTGATTTGAGACTAAAGCGCAGTGTCATGGGAAAGGTGCTAAAGATCGGAATACCGGTAGCACTGCAGGACGGCTTCATTCAGATCGCGTTTATTGTGGTGACCGTGATCGCGAACCGCCGGGGGATCAATGACGCGGCAGCAGTGGGGATCGTGGAAAAGGTGATCGGCGTTGTGTTCCTTGTACCGTCATCCATGCTCTCTGCGGTTTCCGCACTTGCGGCGCAGAACATCGGTGCGGGGAAGCATGACCGGGCAGTGCGTACTCTGCGCTATGGAGTGCTGATCACGACAGGCTTTGGACTGATCGTCACGGCAGCCGTTGAATTATGGGCGGAACCGATCGTCGGGTTATTTGTGAAAGAAAAAAATCTGGAAGTGATCAGGCTTGGCAGCACGTATATCCGCAGTTACATATGGGACTGTATTTTTGCGGGCATCCACTTTTGCTTCAGCGGGTATTTCTGCGCTTATGGCAAATCGGGGATCTCGTTTCTGCATAATTTCCTTGCGATCATTCTCGTCCGGATTCCGGGGGCATACTTTGCTTCAAAGTTTTTTGCGGAGACCTTATTTCCGATGGGGCTGGCAGCGCCGGCAGGGTCGCTGCTATCCGTTCTCATCTGTGTTGTTGCTTTTCGGTATTTAAGGAATCATAAAAAAATAACGATCGATAAAATAAAGTCCGTTTAATTACCCTCATCAAGTGCTAGGCTGTGCTTACAAATTGGCACGGTAACCGGGGAAGGCACAGGCAGCCAGACCTTGCAGGGAGGGAAATATGATGATGAGGAAAATGGAGCTTTATTCGAAAGAGGAAGAAAGAAGAAGGAGCAGAAATGCAGCGCGCAGGCACCATAATGTCTCAGATAAAAAGGGACGGGTTGCCGATGCGCTGATTCTGCTTCTTTTCGTTGTGATCTGTCTGCTCTGCATCACGCTGCATGTGCAGGGAAATGAAATGTACGGCAGCGGATGTGAAGAGGCGGCGTATGAGGAACTGGAAAAGGAATACCGTGACGAGGTCCGCGGGCTGCTCGACCGTTACGGACTTGATAACAGCGGCATGAATCTTACCAGGATCACGCAGCCTGACGGTATGAGGGAATACCGGCTGGAGATCCATCATGCGTTAATCGGTCATATGAGCGGAACAGAGCGGCAATCCCTTAGGGAAGGGCTGGAGATTCTGGGGTTTCCGGATGAAAAAAGCATAGTCTGCGTAAAACTGAGTTTTTAAGGAAGCAAGAACAGGAATCGTAATCGTTCCTATAAGTTCCTGTACTGTTACGAAAATATAAAAAACGAGTTCAGATGGTTACCAGTCTTGAATACAAACGGTTATAAAAACGATAAATAGGGCATGACAATCGGGTATGAATGGAGTATGATGGGATAGAATCAAAGAAAGTGAATTCTGAATAAGTAAGGGGGTTCTTTATGCGTCATACTCCGAAAGCATACGAGAGATACCGGCATTTTAAGGGAAACTGTTATCAGGTGCTTGCAATTGCGAAGAGTTCCGAAGATGAGAGCGAACAGGTGGTCTATCAGGCACTGTATCCGCCGTTTACGATTTATGTAAGGCCGCTTTCCGGCTTTATGAGCGAAGTAGACAGCGTGAAATATCCGTCCGCCGGACAGCGTTACCGCTTTGAACTGATCGAAGAGTCATCTGGCGGCAGGGCTATTGAAGAGTCCTTTGACAGCGGGGCTATCGAAGAGTCCTCTGACGGCGGGGCTATCGAAGAGACTTCTGACGGCGGAGCTATCGAAGAGTCCTCTGACAGTGTGTCTATAGGAGAGAACCGGTTACAGGAGGCGGTGGAGCCGGACGGCAGTGCGGATGCAGACGGCATGATCGATGAGGACGTTCTTGCATTTCTTGATGCTGACACTTATGAACAGAAAATGAATATTTTTTCTGCACTCCATAGTAAAGTGACACAGGAGATGCTAAACACAATCGCCGTATCTCTGGATATTGAGGTTGATTCCGGGGATCTGGAAGAACGTTATCGCCAGATTCAGAGCTGCCTGCAGACTTTCCAGAGGTATGAATGTAACCGTCTGCGGTAAAGCGATCGCCTGAGTATTTTTTTTCGCACTTGCAAGATTCACCCAAATGCCCTAAAATAGAACATACATTCGAAACTGGTGTTCGATATTAAGGGGGCTGATATTATGGCATATGAATTAAACGGAAAACTTGTGGTTGGCGTTTCGACGAGGGCACTGTTTGACTTAAGCTTTGAAGACGCACTGTTTGAGCGGGAGGGTGTTACTGCTTTTTGCAATTATCAGCTTGAACATGAACACGATCTGCTAAAACCGGGGCCGGGTTTTGGACTGATCAGGGCATTGCTTAATGTGAATCACCTGCCCGGTTTTGAGAACCGCGTCGAGGTGATCATTATGTCGCGTAACAGTGCGGATACTTCTCTGCGGGTGTTTCACTCGATCCATGAATACGGACTGAATATTACAAGGGCGGTTTTAGCAGGCGGAGCGTCCCTCGCGCCATATCTGGAGGCGTTTGAGACGGATCTGTTTCTTTCGGCAGATGAAAACGACGTACAGAAAGCGATCGACTCTGGGATCGCTGCGGGAATCGTTTGTGCGGACGGCGTGCATACCTATGAGGACTTAAAGATACCTGACTGCATAAGAATTGCTTTTGACGGGGATGCCGTATTGTTTTCGGATGCGTCGGAACGTATTTTTCAGGAAAAAGGTCTGCATGCATTTGAACAAAATGAGCTTGTCAATGCGTCTAATCCAATGGGGGAAGGTCCGTTTGCCCGTTTCTTAAAGGCACTGTCCGATTTACAGAGGGAATTTCCTCCTGAGTGCGCACCGATCAGGACTGCGCTTGTCACCTCAAGAAGCGCGCCCGCGCATGAGCGCGTGATCCGTACGCTGCGCTCCTGGAACGTGCGGATCGATGAAGCTTTTTTTCTGGGAGGTATTTCCAAGAAAGAAATATTGAAAGCATTTGGTGCGCAGATCTTCTTTGACGATCAGCCGGTGCATACCATACAGGCTGCGGCAGTCGTGCCGACGGCGCGCGTGCCATATAGGAATTCTGCATAAAAGGTTCGCCGCAGAGGAGCGTCATCATGAAAAATACACTGAAAAACCTTGTGCCGTCCTTACTGGAATGGTATGATAAGCATGCGAGAATCCTGCCGTGGAGGGAACAGCCGACCCCTTACCGCGTGTGGGTATCGGAGATCATGCTCCAACAGACGCGTGTGGAGGCGGTGAAGCCGTATTATGAGCGCTTTATGACGGCGCTGCCTGATATCAAGAGTCTTTCTGAAGTTGAGGATGACAGACTCTTAAAGCTGTGGGAAGGCCTGGGTTATTATAACCGCGCGCGCAATCTAAAGAAGGCGGCGGTCACGGTCATGGAACAATACGGCGGTGAAATGCCGGCTTCTTACGAACAGCTTCTTGCACTGCCCGGAATCGGCAGCTATACGGCGGGTGCGATTGCTTCGATTGCATTCGGCCTGCCTTATCCGGCTGTGGACGGTAATGTGCTGCGCGTGATCGCGCGGGCATGCTGCTATGCAAAGGATGTCCTTTCACTGTCTGCCAAAAAGGAAATCGAAAAACAGCTTTCGGCGGTGATGCCGGAAGAACGGGCGGGTGCATTTAATCAGGCGCTGATGGAGCTGGGCGCAACGGTCTGTGTGCCGAACGGCGCGCCACACTGCATGGAATGTCCGTGGGAGAAGAAGTGCCGGGCGCATGAGTGCGGTCAGGAGCTGTCTTATCCGGTTAAAAAGTCCAAGAAGAAAAGAACCATTGAAGAGTATACGATCCTGATCCTGCAGGATGATGACCAGACAGCGATCCGCAAACGTCCGGACAAGGGGCTGCTTGCGGGAATGTACGAGTTTCCGTGGGTGGAAGGCATTCGTACAAAGGAAGAGGTTATCAGCATTGTAAAAGAGATGGGTTATGCACCGGTCTATGTGCGTGAACTCGAGCGCGGAAAACATATTTTTACCCATAAAGAGTGGCATATGGCAGGCTTTGCGGTCAGAGTTGACGAGCTTGCCCAAAAGCCTGATCTTGAAGACAGACATTTATTGTTTGCCAGGGCAGGGGAGACGGAGGAAAAATATCCCATGCCTGCAGCTTTTTGCGCTTATACGAGATATTTACATATCCGGCTGGGAAATGAACGTTTTTCGGAAATCTTATCATAAAATTCATAATTTTTTAAGAAGTTTATGGTTATCATAAATTAGGTTATCAGATTGAGGGAGCAAAAAAATGAAATTGATTACATTTACTGTACCGTGTTACAACTCGCAGGAGTATATGAGAAAGTGCATTGATTCCCTGCTGATCGGGGGCGAAGACGTCGAGATCCTGATCGTAAATGACGGTTCGTCGGACGATACACAAAAGATCGGAGAGGAATACGAAAGAAAATATCCGACGATCGTACGCCTGATCAACAAAGAAAACGGAGGGCATGGATCTGCGGTAAATGCGGGAATCGGGCAGGCAGCAGGTATTTTCTTTAAGGTCGTGGACTCTGACGACTGGGTGAAAGAGAGCGCATACCGAATGATCTTAGATACGCTGCGAAGACTGCTCGGCGGCGAACAGGTGCTCGATATGCTCGTCAGCAATTTTGTCTACGAGAAAGTCGGCGAAAAGCGTCATAAGGTCATGGCTTACCGCCATGCGCTGCCGGTTGACACGATGTTTACGTGGAAAGATGTGCATCATTTTAATAAAGGGCAGTATATTTTGATGCATTCCGTGATCTTCCGGACGAAACTTTTGAGGGACTGCGGCCTGCAGTTGCCGGAGCATACGTTTTATGTGGATAATTTGTTTGTGTTTCAGCCGCTGCCATGGGTAAAAAATATGTACTATCTTGATGTCAACTTTTACAGGTATTTTATTGGCAGGGAAGACCAGTCCGTGCATGAATCGGTCATGATGAGCAGGATAGACCAGCAGATCAGGGTCAATAAGATGATGATTGATTTTTTTGCAGAGAGAAATCCCAAAACGCTGAACAAAAAACTTGCGAACTATATGTTCAATTATCTGGCAATTATTACCACAGTGTCTTCTATTATGCTGATCAAGCTTGATACGGAGGAGTCACTTGCCCAGGAAAAAGAACTGTGGGAGTATATGAAGGCGAAAGACCGCTATATTTACCGGAATCTGCGCAATGGCATACTTGGCATTTCCATGAATTTGCCGGGAAAAATGGGGCGCGCAATTTCTAAAACGGGTTATAATGTGTGCAGGAAAATCTTCAAATTTAATTGAAACACACCAACTTTTTGGTTATTTCAATTGTCTAATGCATAGATATGCTATAGAGGTTTGGGGCGCATGCCCGTAAGGGTATGCAAGTCAAGATAAAGCAGGAAAGCCAAGGGGATGGATATGGCAGGAGAAACAGCAATCAAAGTAAAAGGCCTCTATAAACTCTACCGCGTCGGCGAGGAGACTGTGAGGGCGTTAAACGGCGTTGATTTTGAAATTAAAAAAGGAGAGTTCTGTTCCATCGTAGGAGCTTCCGGTTCGGGAAAATCGACGCTGCTTAATATGCTCGCGGGTTTAGAGAAGCCGACAAAAGGCGAGATCGTCATTGCGGGAGAGCATATAGAGAAAAAAAGAGAAAATCAGCTCGTAAAATTCAGACGGGAACATATCGGTTTTATTTTCCAGTCTTTTAATCTCATGGGTACGATGAATGCGATAGAGAATGTGGCGCTTCCATTGAACTTTCAGGGCATGAACCGTACGATCAGGCGTAAGAAAGCAGAAAAGGCATTAAAGCTTGTTGGGCTGCAAAAGTATATGAAGCACCGTCCGACACAGATGTCCGGCGGACAGCAGCAGCGTGTCGGCGTTGCGCGGGCGCTCGTGATGCAGCCTGAAATCATTTTTGCGGACGAGCCGACCGGTAACCTTGATTCCAAGACGTCGCGCGAGGTCATGGAGCTGATGCAGAAGATTGTCCGGAAAAAGAATCAGACGCTGGTCATGGTAACGCACGATAACTATCTGGCGGGTTTTGCGGACCGGATCATACATATTATGGATGGTAAGATCGTTAAAGTTGAGGAGAACAACAATCCGCAGGGGATCCTTGCAAATAGCGGCGGTACCGGAGCAGAGGCAGGCGAAGCGAAGGACAGTGGTATTGCGCAGGGAGCAGCCGGCTCTGGGAACAATGGTGCCGTGCAGGAAGCCGCCGGTGCGCAGGACGGCATGCAGGGCAGCGGGATGAATAAAAATGATCAGTCAGATAGCCCGAACGCTGCTGTGGTAAGCAATATTTCAAATACAGAGCAGCAGACCGGCAGACCTCCGGACACCGGCGGATAAAAAGGCAGAAGGATACGGACGGTCACATGGCAGAACATATAAGACAATACAGATGATAGAGAAAGATATAAAAAGAATCAATTCAGGAAGCGAACGGAAAGAGGGAGTGTCATGAAAAGAAAAATCAGAAACCTGATCATGATGATAGGAACGATAGCAGCGGTGCTGCTTGCGGACCTGTCGGGAGCCTGCGGAATGAACGGGCACGGGTTAGGCGTCGTAATGGCGGATGAGGGTGACGGAGGATATGAGGAGGATGTGTTCGAGTACACGATCGCGTATTCAAAAGCGAAGCTGGATAACTATTGCACGAATTTGAAAACGATCTACATATTTACAGTTGAGAATACGGCGAAGCTGAATGCAATCTGTAACGATGCAAAACGTTTTTTAGATTCCAATCCCGGCATGGATTCTGCGGAACGCCAAAGCTATGTCAGCCAGATTACGAGCCAGATGGAACAGTTCGCAAGCAAGTATGGCATGGAGGAGATTCCGCGTGCCTCCACAAGCGAGTATATTGGCTTGTACAGCAACTGGGAGGTGCCGACGGCGGTATATGGAAAAACCTGTCAGGTGGTACTTCCGGTCATCAATTATTGTGAAGAATACCTGAGTGAAGTTGTTGTGACACCGGTGATCTCCGTGGATTCGAAGGTGTGGCCGTTTGAGATCGAGCAGACCGATTACAGCCGCATCATCCTTTCCCTTGCGGGAAATGAAAGTACGGAGACGCTCTACGATCACAGACAGGAAGTCAGCTGGGTATTCCAAACGCGGGACGATGTCGTTACGGGTTATTATGAAATGAAGTTCAATGTTCGTTACGACCGCAATAATAAAATGGAGACGACGGAACTGGTTACATATGTCTATGTGCAGGGCTCGCCGGAAGCGGACCGGGACAGTGAGGGCGGTAAGACGTCCACACCACGTATCATTGTGACCGGTTTTGAGACCAGTCCCGCTAAAGTTTTTGCGGGTGATACTTTTACGCTGACACTGCATGTGCAGAATACCTCTGCGGATACGACCGTTTCCAATATTCTTTTTGATTTGGAAGCAGCTTCGGGCACGGACGGGCAGGGAAATGCAGTTGCAGGTGTCGCGCCGTTTTTGCCGACCTCGGGTTCGAGTACGATATTCCAGAATTCGATCGCACCGGGCGGAAATATCGACTTGCAGATTGAGATGACGGCGCGTGCAGACCTTGCGCAGAAGCCGTATGTTCTGAATGTCAACATGAATTATGAGGACGACAAGGCAAATCCGTATACGCAGACGGCAAATGTTTCGATCCCGATCTATCAGGAGTCGAAGTATGATATTAGTTCCGTGGATGTATGGCCGAACTCCTGCGGAACCGGCGAAGAGTCCAACATTATGTTCAGTATCTATAATACCGGTAAGACGACGCTTTATAATGTTCAGGTCAAATTCGATCAGAATTATGTGAGCGGCGGAGATGTCTTTGTCGGTAAGCTGGAGTCCGGCGGATCGGGCAGTGTTGATACAATGGTGACGGCAATCGCTCCGAATGACGGGATTCTGACTGCGTATATCTCGTACGAAGATGAGAGCGGAAACGTGACTATCGTGGAAAAAGAGATTGAGTTTTATGTCTATGAAATGAGCTTTGACGATCCGGGCATGTACGATCCGGGTATGGATATCGGCACGATGGGCGGCGCTGAAACAGAGGAGAAGAGCAATCTTTGGATCTATATTGCGGCAGGAGCAGGAGCCGCTGTCGTAATTGCGATCGTGATCGTGGTGATCGTATTAAAGAGGAAAAAGAAAAAGAAAATGTTGAAAGAACTTGAGGATTCAAGCACGGATGAAATACTCTAAGCTTGGGGAAAGGCGGATGCTATGCGTTTTATGGATATGCTGCGCATGAGCGCCAGCAATTTATGGAAAAGAAAGACCCGGACGCTTTTGACAATCCTCGGTGTTGTAATAGGGACGGCATCCATTGTCGTCATGATCTCGATCGGTCTCGGTCTTGACAAAGCGACAATGGAGCAGATGGAATCTTATGGAAGCATGACGACGATTGATGTATATTCCAACGCGCGCTGGGAGGCATCCTCATCCAATGATCCGACGGAGGGCTACTTAAGCGATACTACGGTTGAGTCGCTGAGGGCGTTGGATCATGTGACCTATGTGTCACCGGTGCTGAATATCAGTGCGATCGGCCTTATGGGAAAATACCAGGGCTGGCTCAATATCTACGGGATGAGTCTTGAAGCACTGGAGGCACAGGGGATGGAGGTAGAGCAGGGAAGACTGCCGTCCGGCGAGGATACGGAACTCACATTCTTTTATGGGAACAATGTAAGAGAACAGTTTTATATCAAAAAGAATAATACCTATTATTGGGAAGATCCGAGTCAGTTTGAAGATCTTGATCTGATGAACGGTAATCTCTTTATTATTTTTGACTCGGATGCTTATTACAATTCGCAGTGGGATAGTTCCGTTGCCAAACCGAAAAAGTATATTGTTCCGGCAGTTGGTATAGAGCGTGCAAATTCCGAGGAATACCAGCGCTATAATTATCAGGTATACTGTGATATCGATCAGTTGATCGCAAAGCTGAAGCAGGTATTTAAGAATAAACCGATTCCGGGTCAGCCGAAAACAAAGGCAGGGAAACCGTACAAGGAGTTTTACTATGATAATCTTGTAGTCAATGTGGACAGCACGGAACATGTGACGGAGGTTCAGGAGCAGATCACGGCGATGGGCCTGCAGGCGAACAGTAATATGGAATGGGTCGAGTATGCGCAGAAGCAGTACGAGATGGTACAGGCGGTACTTGGCGGGATCGGTGCGGTTGCACTGATCGTAGCGGCGATCAGTATTGCGAATACGATGACGATGTCTATTTATGAACGTACAAAAGAAATCGGTGTCATGAAGGTACTTGGCTGCAATATGCATAACATTCAGGGCATGTTTCTGCTTGAGGCGGCGTTCATCGGTTTTATCGGCGGAGTGGTCGGATCAGCTTTAAGTTATGGCGCTTCTGCCTTTCTGAATTATTATGCAATGAAGTCCGAGAGCGGATTTATGGGTATACAGGGCGAGATGTCTTTTATTCCGCCGTGGCTGTTCTTCCTTGGTATCGGGTTTGCGGTCGTGGTCGGTACGCTTGCCGGATTCTTCCCGTCGCTTCGTGCGATGAGGCTGAGTCCGCTTGCCGCGATCAGAAATGAGTAATACAAATTTCATAAAATATTTATTGCTTTTTATCTCCTCCGAGTTTAGAATAGTCTGATTCGGAGGAGATTTTATGTTGAGAGAATGCTCCGATTACTCATGGCAAAAGCTGGTTTTGCTAAAACAGGAGCTTTCGCTTTGAACTGGGATTCGTGCGGGGAGCTGTGGAGGGACTTATGAAGATACTGATCACGATACTCGTAACTTTTTTTGCCGGCATGGGAGCCGGACTCGGAACGGGGTTTGCCGGGATGAGTGCGGCGGCGGTGATCTCCCCCATGCTGATCACATTCCTCGATATGGAGCCGTATATGGCAGTCGGAATTGCGCTTGCGTCCGACGTGCTTGCCAGTGCGGTGTCAGCGTATACATATGGCAGGAATAAGAACCTTGATATCAGAAACGGTCTTGTGATGATGGTGAGCGTTTTATTGTTTACGATGGTGGGAAGCTATGTTTCGAGCCTTCTCCCGTCCGGAACAATGGGAAGTTTTTCTGTATGTATGACATTCCTGCTCGGAGTGAAATTCATTGTCAGACCGGTTATGACAACGAAGGAATCCATGCAGGCGATTTCTGCGAAAAAACGTTTGATCCAGTCGGTTGTATGCGGCGTGCTGATCGGTTTTATCTGCGGATTTGTCGGTGCGGGCGGAGGTATGATGATGCTGCTCATCCTGACGACCGTGCTTGGATATGAGTTAAAAACGGCGGTCGGGACAAGTGTATTTATTATGACATTCACGGCACTGACAGGTGCGTTATCCCATTTTGCGATCGGAGGCGCGCCGGATCTGCTGGTGTTGGTGCTCTGTGTGGTATTTACGCTGATATGGGCGCGCATCGCGGCACGCTTTGCCAATAAGGCAGCGCCAGAGACCCTGAATCGTGCGACCGGCATCGTACTTGTTGTGCTTGGGGCTGCTATCTTCGTATTTTCCCTGTTTTGAGAGGGATGTATAGATAGAAAAATCTTTGATTTTTCTATCTATAATTAAGCAGTAAGCAATACCGCAGGCAAGGCTTGCGATATGCATGGAGGTATACAAATGGATCAAATCCTATACCGGATCAAAGAATTTATATTTGGATATGAAGACCGGATCGAAGCATTTGCGGGCGGCATGTGCGCCTATAAGCTCATGTGGCTTGTGCTTGCTGGAAGCCTTCTCGGATGCCTGTTGGAGATGTGCTGGTACCGACGGCTGCGCGGAAAGTGGATGTCAAGAAAAGGGGTGATTTACGGACCGTTCAGTCCGATTTACGGCGCTGCAATGTCGGGCTTTGTCTATCTTCTGTATCCTGTGCGGAGAGGAAATCTGCTATTTTTGTTTGTGCTGGGTGCGGCGATGGGGAGCTGCTTTGAGTATGCCTGCGGTTTCCTGCAGGAAAGAGTACTTGGAACAAAGTCATGGGATTACAGCAAAAAGAAATTTCAATTACACGGACGGATCTGCCTTGAATTTACATTTTATTGGGGAATTGCGGCAGTTGTGTCGATACGTTTCCTGTATCCGGTTTTGAGCCGTATGGTCGAGGCTGTATCTTTAAGGCGCGGACCGGTCATTATCGGCGGACTATTTCTTCTCTTTCTTGCAGATTGCGCCGTTTCGGGAGCAGCATGTATCCGACAGCGTCTTCGGAGGGAAGGAAGGATAGCGGTTTATCCAGTTGAACGTTTTTTGGACAGGCATTATCCGGATGAGCGTCTTGCCGCAATCTTTACGGAGATTCGTATCGTATCCGGAAAAGAGTGCGGCAGGGAAACAAAATTGTCTTAAAAAGGATCGTGTAAGGATATCTTGAATTTATGTACAATCCGAAAATTAGCACACAATTCGATTAAAAAGTCATTAAATAATTGAAAATTGTGTAAAAATATATAAATTAAACAAAAATATACAACAATTTCAAATTAAAAAATAAAAAGTTTAATTTTTTTCAAAAAATGTATTGACAAAATGGAGGACATGTATTATATTATAGTTACAAGTTACACATTTACATAGATATCCTAATGAAAGGAAGGTACAGTCCACCAAAGCAGCATTATGATATTGAGAGAAATGAGTAGCACATCGTAGACAAGTACACTGAAAGGGTAACAGAAGCAACAGAGGTTACAGTACGCAGAGTACAAAGAGAATAGTGGAACGGATACGAAAAAAACAATGGAGGTACACCCAAGTGGAGTACGAAGAGTAGAGGGGAGTATGAACGATGTATCGTTTATACTCCCTTCTGTATGTGTAAAAATGAGGGGATCATTGTGCGAAAAAGGAAATATTTTGTATCGCATTTTTCATAAATAGGTAGAAATATGACACAAAATAAGGTATGATAAGAGAGTAAATGTCACAGTAAGATACCATATTTATGGTATGAAGTACGGGGATGAGAAACTTCGATCGGGAGATTTGTGTCGTGTGTGAAATCTCCTGACTTTGAAAGGAGCTTAGCTACAAATATGTTTGGAAAAAAGAAAATGGATCTTTATGAAGATGAGCAGTACGAGGAAGAATTCGATGAGATAGAGGAAGAGCCGGACGCCGAAGAAATGTATGAAGAAGAGACAGACGACGAAGCATACGGGGAAGAGCCGGACGAAGAAGCAGTATATGACAAAGAAGCAGACGTTGACGAAGTATATGGGGAAGAAGCGGACGACGAATCAGTATATGAAGAGGAGGCGGATGCCGATGAAACATATGAGGACGGGGAAACCGGTGAAGTTTATGCCGATGACGGCATGGAAGATGATGACAAAAAGGATTATTCGGAGGAACGTTCCGCGAAGCGGGTTGTGAGGAGAAAGCGGAGGATCCGGAATCAGATCATTGCTTACATCGTGATGCTCATTCTTGTCGCGGCATTTATCTGCGGCGCAGTGTACGGGGGAAAGAGACTGGTCCGTTTTATTCAGGACGGGCGCGCTTCAGAGCCGGTTGAAGAGGATGTGCCGCCGCAGGAAGTGATTGAAGTGAATGCTCCGACTGTCACGCCGGAGCCGGAACCGGAGCCCGAAGTGAATCCTGTGGATGAAGTGGCGCGGTATTATATTGATCAAATGACGACCGAAGAAAAAGTCGCCGGATTGTTTTTTGTGACGCCGGAGTCCATCATGGAAAATGTAACGCAGGCAGTGAGGGCGGGTGCAAAGACACAGGAGGCATTGGAGCTCTATGCGGTCGGCGGGTTGATCTATTTTGGTTCCAATATCCAGAGTGCGGAGCAGATTACCGAAATGCTGGCAGGAACGCAGGATATGAGCAAATATCCGTTGTTTTTGGGTGTGGATGAGGAAGGCGGGGATGTTTCAAGAGTGGCGTCCGCGTTAAGCGAAGTGGATAATGTCGGCAGTGCGCGGGAGCTTGGTGCGGCCGGTGATGGAGGACAGGTGTATCTTGCATATTCCGAGATTGCCCAGTACCTTTCAAGATATGGTTTCAACGTGAATTTTGCACCCGTCGGAGACATTTATGACGGTGAAAACAGTATGTTTGCGGACCGTTCTTTCGGAACGGATGCCGAGACCGTTGCGACGCTTGTGTCTCAGGCGGTCATGGGGCTGCAGGATAATGGCATCAGTGCCTGCGTGAAGCATTTTCCGGGACACGGCAGCACGGATGCAGACTCTCATAACGGCAGGGCTACGAATGATATGACGGAGGAGAATCTGTTGGCGACAGAAGTGATTCCATTTAGAATGGCGCTGGAGTCCGATCCTGATTTTATGATGGTGAGCCATATCTCGCTGCCGGGAATCACATGGGACTATACGCCGGCTTCCATGAGTTCGGATGTTGTAACAAGAATTTTGCGTATGCAGCTTGGCTATGAGGGTATTATCATAACTGATGCAATGGACATGGGAGCGATCACAACCTATTATACTTCGGCGCAGGCTGCGATTGATGCGATCAATGCGGGATGCGATATGATTTTGAAACCGGAAAATTTCAAAGAGGCCTATCAGGGCGTGCTTGACGCTGTAAACAATGGTGAGATTTCGATTGAGAGGATCGAAGAATCCCTGATGCGTATTTACCGTGTGAAATGCAAGGGGATGTCGCTTTCGGATGTGACGGGTGGTGGTGAAAGCCCCGAGGGAACAAGCGGGGATGGCGGCGCCGAAAATCCCGAAGGAGCAGACGGAGATGGCGGAGCCGGGAACCCAGACGGAGATGGCGGTGCAGATACGGAAATTCTCCTGCCGCAGGAAGAATAGATTGAAAAATCCAAAGCATACTTAGAAAAACGCTTGGGTATAGAAAAATAGAATAAAGTTCAAATCAGTCAAATGAAACAATAAAGATAAAAAACAAAAAATCCTTTCGTACGAAACGAAAGGATTTTTTTTAGAGAGCGCGAGACGGGACTCGAACCCGCGGCCTCGACCTTGGCAAGGTCGCGCTCCACCAACTGAGCCACTCGCGCATATCCATATCGCAAAGATATGAACAAGTAACAATATACATGATGTATCCGCACTTGTCAATTACTTTTTAGGATATTTTTTTGTGAACGCCTATGACGGTTTTACATTTTATGCTATAATGGGAGTAATTAGCAGTGTGAGCAGTCCGACGGAGAAATTTTGGAAGAGGAATAGAGAAGTCATAGAGTGAGAGGAGGGATGGCATGGAACGGTTCAGGGAGATGTTGGAGCATATGTCCAATGTCGGTATTGTTGTGGTATCAAAAGCGGAACATACCGTTCTGTATGCAAACAGAACATTTTGCCGTGCGTATCCGGCGGCGGAGACAGGAATCTGCATGGACCCGGTTTTGGGGGGAGAACATAACGGGAAGCGGATCATAAGGGCGCTGCGCCGGCATGAGGAAGGAAAGGAAACGGATGAACGGTACCGGTTGTATCTGCCGGACTTCGGTGGAATGACCGATGTATGGTTCGATGAGTTTTGCTGGGACGAGACTCCTGCATATGTGGTGTATTTTACGCTGATCTATCTTGATGAGGCGGAGAAATTTCAGTCGGAGCTGTCAAAGATCATGGGAGATACGCTTTCTGTTGTATATTCTGTTGTTACGGCAGTTAACCTGACGGGCAATGCACATATGGTTTTGGCGGCAGATGGAAGTACGATGTTCCGGGAAGGGGATCATGGTAATTTTACAAAAGCGATGCAGGAGCTGTGTGAACGTGTCCATCCCGACTACAGAGAAGAAGTTGCAAGGAAAGCGGAGCAGTGTTATCTTTTGGAGACGCTCAGGAAAGACGGGGACGAGCTGCATATGGAATTTCAGATGCTGCTGCCGGACGGGCAGTATCACTGGATGGCGCTTCGTTTTGTCCGGGTATATACGGCGGATATGGCGCGCATTTCATGCGTGGGACTGATACGTAATATTGACTTCCGCATGAATCTGCAGCACAGGCTAAAGACGACATTGGATGCGGCATATGCGGCAATTCCGGGAGGCGTTGTACAGTTTATTGCAGATGAGGAATTGACAATCGTCCATGTGAATGATGAGTTTTGCCAGCTTGCGGAGAAGAAGAGAGAAGATTATCAGGGAGGGTACATCGCCCACATTCTGCCAGAGGATCGCGTTGAGGTGTGCAGGGTCATTTTGCAAAAAGCAAAGAAGGGTGAGCCGTTTGATGTGATCTATCGGATTCGTATGGGGGAGAGCGGCCGTGTCCGGTGGGTGCAGATGAGCGGGGTCAAGCTGGAGGAGCGCGGCGGGAAGGTCGTGTATCTTGGTATCCGCATGGATATTACAGAATTGAAGAATGCGCAGATTCATCTGATGGAAGAGCAGGTGCGTGCGGATCTTGCAATGGGGGCGACAGGCAATATCCGGTTTGAATATGATACGAGGAGCGATGTGCTTACATTACATTGCCCGTCGAAAAAAGATCAGGGCCGTCTTGTGCAGTATAGCATTGAAAAGTGCTGTGATAATATGGATCTGAGAGGTGAGGTATACGCCGGTGACATGGAAAAGCTGCTGTCCGTATTCAGGAAGGGGAACAGGGATGCGGTCGAGATCCGTATAAAAGGAGAAGAAAGCGGAGAATATTCCTGGCACAGAGTCAGATGTAAAGATGTGGATGATTCCGACGGTCATCCGTATATTGTCGGGATCATCGAAAATATTTCACGCGAAAAGAAGCTGGAAAATACGAATAAGGAGCTTCTTGAGCAGATGGGATTTATGTTTCAGGATTCGTTTCAGCGGATGTACGTTGTGGATCTGGATAAGGATACTTGTCAGGTCATCCGTCTTGGCGGTCAGAAACGGCAGGAAAAACCGACGGTGAGAAAACTCTCGCGCATTGTCGCCGCTTATGAGAGAACACGCATTTATCCCGCAGATCTTGACAATTTCCGGGCAAAGCGCATATACCTGACATCGTCGTCCGCATTTTCCAAGGGGCGGAAGGAAGTATATTTTGATATGCGTGTGAGGGATAGTCTGGGACCGGATTATCACTGGTATACGATGCTGATACGGCGCGCGCAGCACAATGAGAACCGGCTGATCTGCCTGGCAAAATGCGTCGATGAGTTAAAGCAGCAGGAAATTTTGCAGCACAAATATGATGAGCAGATCAGATATCAGAAGTTTAGTGAAAAGGTGATCGATTCGCTCGGCGCGCTTGTGGAATTCAGGGACAGCGATTCCGGCGAACATATTATGCGGACGAAACAGCTCACGAGAATTGTGGCTACTTATCTTGCCGCGCATGAGCCTGCATACGGACTGACTCCTGAGAAAATCGAGAAGATCACGATGGCAGCATCCATGCATGATGTCGGTAAAATATCCATTCCCGATGCGATCTTGAATAAACCGGGCAGGCTGACTGCGGAGGAGTTTGAGATCATGAAGTCGCATACGACGAAAGGATTTGATATTCTCAACTCGATCGAGGTGGGACAGGATGATGAGTTTTCTACTTATTGCAGGGAAATCTGCCGTTATCATCACGAGCGTTATGATGGAAGGGGTTATCCTGACCGGCTGGTCGGTGATGAAATACCGATCTGGGGGCAGATCGTGAGCCTGGTGGACGTCTATGATGCACTTGTCAGTCCGAGAGTCTATAAGCCGCCCTATTCCCATGAACGGGCGTTAGAAATGATCGTTAACGGAGAGTGCGGCGTTTTTAATCCCAAACTTCTTGAGGGACTTGCAGCGTGCGCGGACGATTTGAGGGCATGTTATGAATAAAATAGCGGTGCTGCCGCATAGCTATGTTGCAGGCAGTCAGCACTGGTTTGAAAAAAAGAATTTCTTTTCACAAAACGGGAGACTGAGGCGCTACGGATGCGGTGTGATCGCTGCAGCGGATTATAGCATTTACCGTCATGTTTTTGATGCACCGAAGCACCGGGAAGAGTATCTGTCTCTTGTGCGGGAAATGGAGAGAGGTTTTCTTCGTGTGATTCCGGGATTCGGTATCTCTGCGTATTTGTATGCAGGACTTATGAATCTGACGTTTATGCGGATGTCTGCGCAGGAACGTCTTCGTGGAGTGAGTTTCTTTTTTTACACTAAAAAAGCAAGACAGCGGCTGCTTACGATCATACAGGAACAACTTTTGGCAGACAGACCGGTCATTATAATCCTGGGTTCAACACCATTCTTTTTCAAGAAGCGGCGCGGCGTCACGCTATACCAAATAAACAATGATACAGTAGAGGCAGCAGCGGAGCATGTTGCAGCTCATTTTATAACGGTCACGGGAATCTATGAGGTTTCGCAGAAAACCATGTTGGAAGTATATTCATGGGGCAGGCGTTATTTGATGTCACCGGATGAATATCTAAAGGCGGCACGTTATACGTATCCGTTCAGTAACCGGATCTATCGGTCGCGGGTCAGGCTGAAAAGAATGAAGAATTTCTAACCAGCCCAAGGTCACGAAATCTGTAAAAGTAGTTAGAAAATGCCGGCCATTCACCAAAAGTGGTTCCTGTGAAAGGAGTTCATATGAGTAAATGGTTTGGCAGAAAAAAGAACGGAATGCTGCTTGGGGCAGCAAAGGGAATCGGGGTCGCATATGCGAGGGATTACGCAAAATTATGTCACACGCTTTCTTTTATCGATATCGACAAGGAAGCGGGGATGCGCCTGAAGGAAGACCTGGAGAGGGAATATTGCATCCATGTATTCTTTTTCCATGGAAATGTTTATGATGAGGAGGATATGGATATTTTTTGCAAAGCAGTAAAAGAGCAGTTTGGATCGGTTCATTTTTTGTTTAACGGGTTTCGGAATTGTCCCTATCTTTTTATGGCAAATGATGTGCTGGCATCAGGAGCGGTCATGGAGTGTATCGGGGCGTAGTTTTACTGGCAACTTAAGAAGAAGGAAAGAGTAACAACTTAGGACAAAAAGAGAAGACGGGGGATTGGGTATGAAGCTTACTTTTATTGGAGCGGCACATGAGGTGACGGGAAGCTGTCATTTTCTGGAGGCGTGCGGGAAACGGATTTTGGTTGATTACGGAATGGAGCAGGGTGTAAACGTATTTGAAAATGCAGAGCTGCCGGTAGAGGAGGCAATGATTGACTATGTGCTTCTGACACATGCGCATGTTGATCACTCGGGTCTGCTGCCGCTGTTATATGCGCGCGGTTTTCGCGGGCAGGTGTGGACAACGGAGGCGACTGCGGATCTTTGCAGCATCATGCTTCGCGACTGTGCCCACATTCAGATGCAGGAAGCGGAGTGGAAAAACCGTAAGGCGAAGCGCGCGACAAATGGGGAGCAGATACAGCCTCTTTATACGATGGAGGATGCGGACGGCGTGATCAAATGCATCGTGCCATGCCGCTATGATGCGCGGATCGAACTTTGTGAGGGCATTGCGATCCGGTTTACGGATATCGGGCATCTGCTCGGTTCGGCGAGCATTGAAGTGTGGATCAATGAAAGAGGAAACGAGAAAAAGCTGGTCTTTTCAGGCGACGTCGGCAATAGCGACCAGCCGCTGCTCAAAGATCCGGCATATACGAGCGACGCGGATTATGTGATCATGGAGTCTACATATGGAGACCGCATACACAGTGCGGAACACCCCGATTATGTGCGTGAGCTTGCAGCAGTCTTAAAGGAGACGTTTGACAGAGGGGGCAATGTTGTCATTCCTTCATTTGCGGTGGGGCGCACGCAGGAAATGCTTTATTTTTTCAGGCAGATCAAAGCGGAAGGACTGGTCGAAGGATATCCCAATTTTCCGGTATATGTGGACAGTCCGCTTGCTGTTGAGGCGACCGGGATCTTCAACAAGAATATTGCAAGCTGCTTTGACGAAGAGGCGATGGAGATTGTCAAAAAAGGTATCAATCCGATTTCGTTTCCGGGTCTGAAGCTTTCCATCACGAGTGATGAATCAAAGCTGATCAATTTTGACGATACACCGAAGGTCATCATTTCAGCGTCGGGCATGTGTGAAGCGGGTCGTATCCGGCATCACTTAAAGCATAATTTGTGGCGTGAGGAATGCACGGTGCTTTTTGTGGGGTATCAGGCGGTCGGGACGCTGGGGCGCATGCTGGTCGAAGGCATAAAAGAGGTGAAGCTGTTCGGCGAGACGATTGAGGTGAGGGCGAGAATCAAGGGGCTTGCGGGCATGAGCGGTCATGCGGATAAAAACGGACTGATCCGGTGGCTTGGCGGATTCGCGGAAAAACCGGCAAAACTGTTTCTTGTGCACGGGGAGGACAGCGTTGTAGAAGCATTTGCGGCGTGTCTGCGCAGTGAATACGGCTACGATGTCTATGCGCCTTACAGCGGGACGCGCTACGATCTGGCTGAAAACCGTGTCGATTACGAGGCAGCACCCATCAGGCTTAAGAAAAAGAGTACGAGGAGCGAGTCGGATGTATTCTCGCGTCTTGTGGCGGCGGGACAGCGCCTGCTTGCTGTCATCCGCAAAAACGAGGGCGTTTCCAACAAAGACCTTGCAAAATTTGCCGATCAGATCGGGTCGCTTGCGGATAAATGGGACCGTTAGGTTATGTCAGGTTAGAGGAGATAGGTTAAAAAAGTCTGATGACCTTATTTTTCAACCGGCAATTTGGGTCAGAGCCCCAAATATGCCCTGATTGCTGTCATCGCAGTAAACTGCTCTGACATGGAGGATTACTGTTAAAAATAAATTTTTCACAGACGAGCTTGCTCGTCTTGCAAATATTGTGCTTGCGCCCAAATTCGCGGACTGAGCAAGAATGGGGGACTTACATAGATGAACATGATCGTTGCAGTGGACGAACACTGGGCAATCGGCAATAAAGGAAAGCTTTTGGTCAGCATTCCGAATGACCACAAGATGTTTCGTGAAATGACGACGGGGAAAGTGATCGTATACGGAAGGAAAACGCTGGCGACATTCCCTCAGGGACAGCCGCTGCCCGGCAGGATCAATCTGATACTTTCGGCAAATCCCGGTCTGGCAGTAAAGGGAGCGAAGGTACTTCACAGCGGGGAGGAGCTGCTGGCGGAGCTGCAGGGATACGATGATGCGGACATCTTTATTGTCGGCGGTGAGAGTGTGTACCGTCTGATGCTGCCGTATTGCGATACGGTGCATGTGACAAAGATCGATCATGTTTATGCGGCTGATGCTTATTTTCCGAATCTGGATGAACTGCCGGAGTGGGAGATCACGGCGGATAGCGACGAGCAGACGTATTTTGATATACCCTATACATTTTTGCGCTACGAGAGAAAAAAGAGCAGGCTGTCGGGAGGCTGATATCTTGGCCTGTGTGATAACAGAAAGGGTAAGGATCACATATGAGTTATTGTGGGAACTGTGGGACAGAACTGCCGGCCGGCGCGCGTTTTTGCGCCGCCTGCGGGACGCCGGTGCCGGCAGATCATGGCAGCATCATGAATGCCATGCCATATCCGTCAGGAGGTCAGGGCGGTGTTCCATATCAGAATAAGCAGGCGGATGAGAATATGCCTGCTTATTCTCATCAATCTGTGTATGGGCATGGATCGCAGATCCATGCGGGCAGTCAGATATATGGAAATGCTCAGCCGCCGTATGCGAACGGTCCGGAATATGGAAACGATCTGCCGCCGTATGCGGGAGGTCAGGCGTATGGAGAAGGTCTGCCGCCGTATGCGGGAGGTCAGGCGTATGGAGGAGGTCTGCCGCTGTATGCAGAAGGTCAGATATACGGAAATGTTCAGTCGCCGTATGCGGGAGGTCAGGTGTATGGAGGAGGTCTGCCGCCGTATGCAGAAGGTCAGATATACGGAAATGCTCAGTCGCCGTATGCGGGAGGTCAGGCGTATGGAGGAGGTCTGCCGCCGTATGCAGAAGGTCCGGTATATGAAAATGGTCTGTCTGTATATGGATACTGTAATGAGTTGTCTGCAGCGGGTGAAATGTGTGCGGGGAACTATTATGATCCGTATGGCAGATTAGCAGACTTGCGGCCAAGGAGCAGTCAAAAGAGGCTGATGACAGTCTGTGCGGTCGTCGGGCTGATCATAGCGGCTGTGGTGATTCTTCTCATTGTTCTTTTGACGTCTAATCGCGGAAACCGCTCATATGAACAGGCTGTCAGCGTATTTATGGACGGGTTTGAAAGACAGGATCTTAGCAGAATATCAGAAGCGTTTCCGGAGCGCGCCAGAGAGGATATATGGAGGGAAATGGGGGGAAGCTCTCGATATGCACAGATGGACGTCCGGTCAGAAGCGGATTCCGAAGATGATTTTTGGCAGGAACTGAATGCGGATTTAGAATGGTACTGCGGCGGGCAGATCACCATGACGTATGAGATCACGGGAGCGGAACCGATAACGGATTACCGCCTGTGCGAATACGAGCGGCATTTTTTGGAAGACTTTCAGTATGAGGTTTCTTTTGACGGCGGATTTTCGGTGAACGTGGAGATCACTTTTCAGGGAAATGAAGGCGATTTTCGCAGCAGTATGAAGTTAAATACGGCGATGATCGGCAAAAACTGGTATGTGATCGATCCTGTTGTTGATTAAGTACCGGGGAAACGCTGATTTAATCAGTGTTTCCCCGGCGCCGGCTGAAACTGGATGGGGAACGCATAAAACGGCGGACGGGACGCGGCAGAGCAACGGACGGAAAAGAATACAGTGATGATGAGAATGAATGAACGTACAGACCAAAAGTTAAACATTGACAGCAGATATCCCTATGTATATGAGACGCATCTGCATACATCCCAGTCATCCGCGTGTGCGAGGGCGGCAGGGAAGGAGATGGCGCGCGCCTGTTATGAGGCTGGTTATACCGGAATCATGGTGACTGACCATTTTTTCTATGGTAACAATTGTGTGGACCGGTCGCTGCCGTGGTCTGACTGGGTGGAACGTTTCTGTAAAGGTTACGAGGATGCAAAGGCTGAGGGAGACCGTATCGGGCTTTCGGTGTTTTTTGGATGGGAAGCAAATTATGACGGAACGGAATTTTTGATCTACGGTCTGGATAAAGATTGGCTTTTGGAGCACCCGGAGATCAGGGACGCGACGATTGAAGAACAATACCGTCTCGTGAGCGGTGCGGGAGGTCTCGTCGTGCACTGTCACCCGTACAGGGATGAGGCGTATATTCCGGCAATCCGCGTTTTTCCGGATTTTACGGATGCCGTGGAGGGCGTCAACGCGACGCACGCCTGTAAAAAGAGCAGGGGGCACAATAATCCGCTGTTTGATGTGCGGGCAAGGGAATATGCGGCGGGCTTCGGACTGCCGATGACAGCAGGATCGGATATTCACGGCACGGATCTATTATTTGGCGGCATTGCGTGTGCGGACAAACTCTGCGACGTTCACGATTATGTCAGGCTCATGAAGTCCGTACGGGGCGTTCCTGCTGAAGCGTATCCGTATAAGCTTCTCGACGGAAATGAGTCCTGTTAAAAGGGCGCGGGTCAGAGGAATTTTTGAAAATGAAGCTTAGATCAAGGGAGTCTTTATACAGGTATGAATAAAAAAAGGAGCATTACGGTTAAGGCGCGCTGCATATGGGCTTTGCAGCGGGTATTATCATGCGCGGCAGTCCTGATGTTTGCTTTGATCTTCTGCGCCTGCGGGCAGAAGGAAGGCGCAGGAACAGCGGGAGAGGGCGGCGGTACGAAGGTTATTTTGACGACGGGGTTTGAGCGCGGCGAGATTTTCCGGATCGGTTCGGCTTCCTGTATGAAAAATGAGCTGATGGTGTACCTGACCAATACGCAGAACCAGTATGAGACCGTGTTTGGGGAAGAAATCTGGCAGCAGGATTTTAACGGGATCACGCTGGAAGAAAATGTCAAGGAGACCGTGCTTGCGCGCATTGCGCGCATCAAATCCATGACACTTCTTGCACAGGAGATGGGCGTATCTCTTTCTGAGGAAGAGCAGGCGCTGTGTGCACAGGCGGCGGAGGAATATTTTACATCTTTAAGCGCGCGGGAGCAGGAACTGCTGGAGATCACGCAGGAGCAGATTGACGGGATGTATCAGGATTATGCATTGGCGGACAAGGTATATCATTATATTATCAGGGATATCAATCCGGAGATCAGCGACGATGAGGCGCGCACGATTACGATCCAGCATATTTTGCTGAAGACGACGACTGTGGGAAATACAGACGGTGGTTTTACGATGAGTGAAGAGGAAAAGCAGGAACGCTATGAGCTTGCGTTAGAGCTGAGCGAGCGTCTGGAGGCGGGAGAAGACTTTGAAAGTCTGATGGAACTCTATAATGAAGCGGATGAGAATACGTTGTTTATCCGTCACGGCGACCGAGAGAAGGCGTTTGAGGATGTGGCGTTTTCACTTGAAACCGGTCAGGTAAGCGGTATTGTCGAGACGTCTCAGGGCTATGAGATCTTAAAATGCGTCAGCACGTTTGACAGGGAACAGACCGATCAGAATAAGATCGAGATCGTCAGGGCGCAGCGTGAACAGGTATTTGGGGAGCAGTATGAGACCTTTGTGCTGTCACTCACACGCTATTTGAATGAGGACCTGTGGGATGAGATCAGGCTGCTTCATGATGAAAAGCTGACTACGGCGGATTTCTTTGAGATCTACAACCGGTGTTTTTCGGAAGCGGAATTTTCGTTTGGGGAATAAGATTCCTATTTGATAATATTGTCAGGCAGAAGGGATTCTTTTTCAATTATTAGCACTCATTCAAAATGAGTGCTAATTTTTTCTTGACATTTCCTATAGGACGAATTAAACTAGTGTAGGAAGCGGGCAGAGATATATTCTGTCTGAACGAAAATGAAGAAATGCCGAATCGGGAGGCGGGGCATTGCACGGTCAGGCGGTTTGAGTTTGGTGCTATGCCAGTGCTATACCAAAACGAAACAAAGAAAGGAATGTGATTGATTATGGAACAGAAACACGGCAATTTATCCATCAACAGCGACAATATTTTTCCGATTATTAAGAAATGGCTGTATTCCGACCATGATATCTTTTACCGGGAGCTGATCTCAAACGGCTGTGATGCGATCACCAAGCTTAAAAAGCTTGAAATGATGGGCGAATATACCTATCCGGACAATTTCAAAAATCAGATTCGGGTCATCTGCAATCCGGAAGAGAAGACGCTCAAATTCATTGATACCGGACTAGGCATGACTGCGGACGAGGTCGAAGAATATATCAATCAGATCGCATTTTCGGGTGCGACTGATTTCATTGAAAAATATAAGGATAAGACGAACGACGACCAGATCATCGGTCATTTCGGACTTGGATTCTATTCGGCGTTCATGGTTGCCGATGCGGTGCATATTGACACGCTTTCTTATCAGGAAGGGGCGTCCCCGGTACATTGGGAGTGCGACGGCGGCACGGAATTTGATATGTCTGAGGGCAGCCGCAGCGAGGTCGGAACAGAGATCACGCTTTACTTAAACGAGGATTGTCTCGAATTCTGTAATGAGTATAAAGCGCGCGAAGTGATCAAGAAATATTGTTCTTTTATGCCGTATGAGATTTATCTGTCCGTTGCAAACACAACGGCGACGCAGACGATCAACGCGGATGAAAAACTGGATACGGACACCGTGATCGAGACGATTGCACCGGAGAAAGAGGGCGATCCTGAAAAAGTAAAGATTGCGAAGCGTCCGGAACTCTTAAACGATACGACGCCGCTCTGGACAAAGAATCCTTCCGAGTGTACGAAGGATGAGTACCTTGAATTTTACCGCAAGGTATTTCAGGATTATAAGGAGCCGCTGTTTTGGATCCATTTGAATATGGACTATCCGTTTAACTTAAAGGGAATCCTGTATTTTCCGAAGATCAACATGGAGTATGAGTCTATTGAGGGAACGATCAAGCTTTATAACAGTCAGGTGTTCATTGCTGACAATATCAAGGAAGTCATTCCGGAATTCCTGATGCTGCTAAAGGGCGTGATCGACTGTCCGGATCTGCCGCTCAACGTATCGAGAAGCGCGCTGCAGAACGATGGCTTTGTGAAGAAGATTTCCGATTATATCACAAAGAAAGTGGCTGATAAGCTGGCGGGACTGTGCAGGACCGAGAAAGAGGAGTACCAGAAATACTGGGATGATATCAGCCCGTTTATTAAATTCGGCTGCTTAAAGGATGACAAGTTCTGCGAGAAGATGACGGACTATATCTTATTCAAAAATATTGACGGCGAGTACCGCACGCTGCCGGAGTGTCTGGAAGTAAAGCCGACTGACACGGAGCAGGATGAGGAGAGCGGTGCAGCGAAAGCGGACGGAGAAAGCGCGGACGCGGACGGAAACAAAGACGGCGCAGCAGACGGCGGCAGCACGGGCGCTGAAAGCACTGCAACCGACGTTGAGACCGGGGAGGCGGTCGAGACCGAGGTCGTGACGGATCAGGACAGCGGTGAAGATGCGGATTTTGACGAGGAAGACGAGGACGGGGAACCGGATGAGAAAAAAGAAAAAGTCATCTACTATGTGACCGATGAGGTTCAGCAGAGCCAGTATATCAATATGTTCCGCAAGGCGAAAATGGATGCCGTGATCTTAAAGGATAACATTGACCAGCCGTTCATATCCCAGCTTGAATCGAAGAACGAGGGCATCCGCTTTAAGCGTATCGATGCGGATATCACGGATGATTTCAAGGCAAAGACTTCGAAGAAAGCGGCGGAGGAACTTGCGGCGCAGTCCGAAGAACTGAACAAGCTCTTTAAGAAAGCAATCAAAAAGGATAATGTGACGGTCAAGCTGGAAAAACTCAAGAATAAGGACATTTCTTCCATGGTGACGCTCTCCGAGGAGACGCGCCGTATGCAGGATATGATGAAAATGTATGCGATGCCGGGAATGGGAATGCCGGGCATGGGGAAGGAGGGCTTAACGCTCACCCTGAATGCGAACAATAAGCTCGTGCGCTACATTTTAGATCACAAAGACGGTGAGAATGTCGGCATCATCTGTGAGCAGCTCTACGATCTTGCGCTGATCCAGCAGGCGCCGCTTGAGCCGGAGGCTATGACGAAGTTCGTGGCGAGGAGCAATCAGATCATGATGCTGCTGGCGCAGTAAGCAGATAATCGTTTGGTATTGACTGCAGGCGGCGGTGAAATTGCGCACGTCAGCTCATGGATGACCTGAACGTATGGGAAAGAGAAAAAACAGGCAGTCCGCCCCGTGGTATAAGAGAAACTGCGGGAGCGGGAGCCTGTTTTTTTATGTCCCGCATGCCGCCGCGCTGTCTGCCTCCGGCCGGTTGCCAATATCTATGCACAAATGCGTTTCACGCAAATATGCTTCCAAAATAAGGCGTTGCGAATATGCCTATTTTATCCTATAATAAAAGTGGTTTATTATGGACAGAAAAGTTGTCATGCTGATGATGATACATAAGGATGGTTTTTGGTGTGGAATCGGTAACACAGCGCCTGATTGACGGGAAAATTGAATACGATGCAGGCTCCTTAAAGCTCTCCGACTATAAGATCGAGTTATCCATCCGAAAAGGAGAGACTGTGAAGGGGAGCTTTCAGATCACTTCAAGGGGCGGCAATCCGGTCAGGGGGACAGTGCGCGCCTCCTTATTGCGCATGCAGTGTCTGAAAACGGAATTTGAAGGGACACAGGCTCAGATCGTTTACCGTTTCTCAGGAGCCGGCATGGAGGAAGGCGATATTCAGAAAGGTGAATTCTGGATCGTTTCCAGCGCGGGGGAATATACGATCCCGTTCGTGGTGACAGTTGCGCGGGATGTACTGACTTCCCTGCTGGGACCGGTAAAGAATCTGTTTCATTTTGCTAATCTGGCTAAGACAAACTGGGATGAGGCGGTCTCACTGTTTTACCGTGATGATTTTGTCTCGCTGTTTCACGGTACGGACAGCCGCTACTTAAATACATATCTAGGCCTTTCGGGAATGCGGGGCAATCAGCAGAATGTGGATGAATTTTTAATTGAGATCAATAAAAAGCAGCCGATCGAGTACATTCCCATGGAAACGATGATCCGCATGGAAGAGCCTGAGGATACCGCGCAGGGGCGCATTACGATCACGCGCAACGGATGGGGATATACGGCGCTGGCGATAGAGACGGACGGTGATTTTCTTTCCGTTGAAAAAAAAGTATTGACGGATGATGATTTTTTAGGAAATATCTGCAATACGGGATTTCTGGTGGACAGGGCCGGTCTGCATGCGGGCATAAACTTTGGGTTTGTGCGTCTGTTCAATGCTTCTGTGGATATCCGGATCGAGATCCGGGTCATGTCCGTGCGCAGGCGCGGAATGGTTTTTTCCGGCAAAAAAGAAATGGGGCGCTTAACTGTGTCCCTGATGAATTATTATGCCGATTTCCGCACAAAGAAGCTTTCTTCGAACGTGTGGATCCGGGAATCGAAAAAAATCGTAGAGCGCATGAACGAGCTGGAAGAAAAGAACATTCCGGCGCGTCTGTTCAAGGCGCAGCTTTTGATCACGGAAGAACGTCTCAACGAGGCGAAATGGATTTTGGACCGTGTGGAACAGGATCTTACCTATGGCAGACGGCTGCCGGAGCACTGGTGCTATTACCTTTACCTCACGTCCCTGGTACGGCGCAGTGAGGTTTATGTGGATGAGGTGACGGCGCAGGTGGAGCAGATCTATGCCGAGCACCCGGATAACTGGCGTATCGCATGGCTTTTACTGTACCTCAGGGAAGAATTTTCCAAAAGTCCTTACAGGAAATGGCTGTTTTTGGAAAATCAGTTTTATGAAAACTGCAAGAGCCCCGTGCTTTATATGGAAGCGCTTGCGATCCTAAACGCAAATCCGACCATGCTCGGGAAGCTCTCGGAATTTGAATTGCAGGTATTGAATTATGCGGCAAAAAAGAACGTGCTAAAGAAAGATGTCATTTTGCAGCTTCAGAATATTGCGCCCAAGATCAGGCAGTATTCCGAGAGAGTGTTTTTTATTCTTCAAAAAAGTTATGAGACGACAAAAGATGATGAGACGCTGCAGGTTCTTTTAAGCTTTCTGATCAAAGGAGGGTGCTTTGGCGAACGTTACCTATCCTGGTATGCGCTCGGTGTGGAGCGCGAGCTGCGCGTGACACGGCTGTACGAGTACTACATGCTTTCGCTTCCGGGAGATTTTGAAGAACCGCTTCCCAAGATGGTAATGATGTATTTTGCCTATCACAGCGAGCTTGATTATCAGGGAAAGAGCATATTGTATGCCAATGTATACCGGTACAGGGATAAGTATCCGGAGATAACGTTCACATACCGACAGTTTATAGAGCGTTTTTTAGTTGAGCAGATCGGTATGGGGCATATCAACAAACAGCTTGCGTATCTCTACAGTGAACTTGTGACGCCTGCTATGCTGAATGCGGACAACGCGCCGAATTTTATCACTCTGCTGTTTTCCCATCTGATCACGGTAAAGGACAGCGCGTGCAGAAAGATCGTTCTGATTTATGACCGGTTAAAGGAAGAGCATATCTTTCCGGTTATAGACGGGAAAGCGGTCGTGCCGGTCTATGATTCGGCTTATCAGATCCTGCTGCAGGATGAACATGGAAACCGCAGGGTGTCGGGAGAGCCGTACCGCATCGAAAAACTGATGATTCCGGGGAAGTTTATCAAAGAGATCGGCGGAATGGTAACGGGACATTTAGGGTTAGACCTGTATTTGTGCGAGGGAGGCCGCGGCGGTGTTGTCATCACTTCCAAAAATGCGGAGTGCTATAAACGGCTTTGGGAATCAGAACAGGTCAGGGATGAGTTTAAGCGAGAAATACGTTTCCGGCTTGCACAATATCTGTATGATAATGACCGGATTTCAGAATGTGACGTGATGATGCAGTCCCTTGCCCCGGAGAAAATGGGAATGCGGGAGAGGAGTGCCTTTCTGCGTCTGATGATCCTGCGCGGTATGCATGATAAGGCATATCAGTGGCTTTGTACGTTCGGGATGGAGCAGGTGGATGTGTCGGTTGCAGTCCGCCTGCTCAGCAGGCTGATCGCGAGATCAGAATTTAAGCGTGACGAAAAGCTGGTCTCGCTTGCGTTCCGCACATTCGAGGGCGGGAAATATGACGAAAATATTCTTCGCTATCTTGCAGCGTATTATGAGGGTACGACCAAGCATCTGCGCGATATTTGGAAAGCGGCAAAGGATTTTGATTTGGATACGGGCAGTCTCTGTGAGCGGATCTTATTGCAGATATTGTTCAGCGGATATTATATCGGGGAAAAGAACGAATTGTTTTATCACTATGTGAAGAACGGTGCGCGCAAGCAGGTCGAACTCGCCTACCTCACAGTCAGCGCCTATGATTATTTTGTCAGGGGTAATGTGGTGGACGAAAAGCTGTTTTCGTATTTTACGAGGCTGTTTTACCGCGGTGAGGAGCTTCATGATGTCTGCCGTCTTGCATACCTTAAATTTTATGCGGAGTCTGTGCCGGCGGCAGGTGAAGAAGTCTTGCAGCTCGCGGCACGTTTTTTAGAATATTTCATGTCGAAGGGCATTTGTTTCCCGTTTTTTGCGGATTATGCACGGGCGGCAGGCTGTGTGGCACGCTTAGCGGACGAGACGATGATCGAATACCGTACGGCGCCGGGACGACGGGTGTCCCTGCATTATGTGATGCAGACAGAAGACGCAGAGGGTACTTATGTGACGGAGCCGATGACGGATATGTATGAAGGAATCCATGTGAAATCGCTTGTACTCTTTTTTGGAGAGACGCTGCAGTATTATATTACGGAGGAAACTGCGGAGGGGGAGCAGCTGACTGAGAGTGCGACGATCAGTAAGAACGATATGAGTGCGGCAAACAGCGGCACACGTTACTCGGATGTGAATGATCTTGTCATTGCGGGAACGCTGCAGGATTATTCGGGATTTCATAAAATGGCTGCTGCTTATGAGGAAAAAAGCTTCCTGTCGGAAAGATTGTTTTCGCCGCAGGTATAAAGGGTAGGGAGAGGACATGCTGTTTCGGGAAAAAAAGAACCGGCTGTTCATTGGGCTGGAATTAAATCATGTGAATGCGCAGATCAGCTTTTGCAGCAGTGAGAAGCCGGAGCCGGAAACGGTGAGTCTTGTCGCCGGCAAAGAACAGTTTGCGATACCGACCGTGCTGTGTAAGCGCAAGGGCGTTAATCAGTGGTTTTTTGGCAGGGACGCACAGAAGCGCAGCGAGGAGGAGGAAGGAATTCTGGTCGATCGCCTTCTTGCGCGTGCATGTGCGGGTGAGCAGATCACGCTCGAGGAAGAGCAGTTTGACGCGGTGTCCCTTCTTGCACTGTTTGTCAAGCATAGTCTGTCCGTGATGCTGCTTGGTTCAGGCGTGGAACGTCCGGATTACCTGATGATCACGGTGGAGCAGGCGGACAGCCGTATGCTGGAAGTACTTTCCGGGGTGGGCAGTTATCTGCAGATGGACCGTGAGCATTTGTTTTTTCAAAGTCATGCGGAGAGCTTTTACCAGTATTGCATGCATCAGCCCGAGGAGCTGCGCACGCATGAGGTGATGATTTTTGAATATGCGTCGGACTACTTAAAATCCTACCGGCTGGAATACAACAGAAAGACGAACCCGATCGTCGCCTTTACGACGCAGAAAGAATTTCCCGATATGCGTCTTACACCGTTTTCGGAGGATGAGACGGCCGCGGCGCAGCAGGCAAGGCAGCGTGACGAGGAATTTGCCGCCATTATCGGGCAGGAGACGGCAGAGCGTATTGTTTCCTGTGTTTATCTGATCGGTGACGGCTATCAGGGAGACTGGTGTAAAGAATCGCTGCGGCTTCTGTGCAGTAAACGGAGGGTGTTTCAGGGAAACAACTTATACAGCAAGGGCGCGTGCTATGCCGCTTATGAGCGGATTCATCCGGGCAGCGCGTCGTCGAAATATATTTTTCTGGGCAGGGATAAGATCAAGGTCAATATTGGCATGAATGCCGTTGTTCAGGGCAGGGAGCAGTATTATCCGCTGATCGATGCGGGCGTCAACTGGTTCGACGTGAAGCGGGAATGCGACCTGATGCTTGAGAGCGGCAATGAGCTTACGTTTGTGCTGACACCGCTAAACGGCGCGCAGCGCAGGGTGCTTGTCATGAAGCTGAACGGGCTGCCTGAGGAGGGCACCCATATGACAAGGCTGCACATGGCGATCTGGTTCCCCTCGGAGGAGCGTTTTGCGGTCCGCGTCGGGGATTTGGGGTTTGGCAGTTTCTTTGAGAGCAGCGGCCTAAGCTGGGAACAGGAAGTCGCCGTATCGCAGGAAAGAGCAGGCGGCGGATGACGAATGTGTCAAGAACAGGGAGAGTACGATGGGCAGGGTAAGGATATGCGTCGGCGGATATGCGAAAAGTCCATATGTGATACGGCAGGCGGGCGTCAGGCTGTATGCGGTAGAGGAGCTCTGTTATTACTTGGAGCATTATGCTGTTCTGCTTGACGATGATATGATGAATGAAGAGCTTTTTACCTGGATCGAAGAGGAGCTTGAGCTTGGTGATCTGGCGAGGGTCCTTCGCGTGTACCGGCAAAATTGCAATCCGCTGGAGAGCTTCGTCGTGCGTATCATGGAGGAATGCCATTACTGCGGAAAAGACCGTATGGAGGAGATCGCGCGCATCATGCGTGAGAATGCGGGGCTTGATCCCGGTGAAAAAAAGAAGATCCGGATCGACCAGCTTGCGCGTGACGGCAGATACGAACGGGCGCTTGCGCAGTACCGCAGTCTTCTTGCCGATATCGAGGGAAAGGATATTGCACTGACTGCCGCAGTATATCACGCAATGGGATGCATTGAGGCGCAGATGTTCGGCTTTGCGCTTGCCGAGGAATATTTTGACAAAGCCTACCGTTTGACCTATCACAGGGAAAGCCTGCGCAATTATGTGTGTGCGGTCAAAATGCACGGGACAAGGCAGGAGCAGGAAAAAAAGCTTGCCGCAACGCCGGAGTTAAGACAGCTTTCGGAACTGGTGGACGCGCAGCTTGCCGAGTACAGGGAACAGTGGAAAATGAGCGAAGCCTGCGCGAAGCTTGTGGATTTAGAACAGGCGTGGGAGGAACGCGAGCCGGATTACTATACGCAGATCGATCAGACAGTGGCGGATCTGAAAGAAGCATACAGAAAGCGGTGTGAATAGACAGATGTTCGACTTTTTGAAAAATATATTTAGTAAAAAAAGAAAAAAAACGGATGAGGAAGAGAGCTTCGATTACGGGGACTGGGAACAGCTTGCGCTGCGCAGACAGGAAGTCGATATGACTCTGCCTGAGGAGCGTGAGAAATATGTGCGTGCACTTTTGGAGCAGTCAGCGGATTCCGCTTCGGCGCTCTCGGATATCAACCGGGAGTACAGCAGAGTCACTTCTTATCTGAAAGACGTGGACGAGATCGAAACGCTGCCCGACAGTGAATATGACCGTCTTGTCTCATATGCAAACAAGATCTTGAGCTTAGAGCAGGCGAGAAAGGAGATTCCCGAAGGCGAAAGCAGGATGCCGGAGGAAGAATACCGCCTCATAGAGCAGATCGAACCGGAGGCGGAGGAAGCGCTTGCCAAGTTAAAAGAGAATGAGCAGTACCGCGAACTCGTGAAGCATGATCTTCGCAGGCTTCATGCCGAGAGACAGGCATATGAGATCCGCAGGCAGGAGTTGAAAAGCACGATGCACAATACAAAAGGCATGTCTTTGATCTGTATCTGCGCAATGGGCTGCTGCTTTGGGATGTTGTTACTGTTCCAGTTCGGACTTCATATGGACTCATCCGTCGGGTATCTGCTGACAGGTCTTGTCATGGCGGGCGTGCTTGTATATGTTTATGTCAGCTATCACGAGGCGGAGAAGGAATTGAAGCGTGTGACGGCGGGCATCAATAAATTGATCCTCCTGCAGAACCGCGTCAAGATCCGGTATGTGAACAATACGAATCTGTTGGATTATCTGTATACCAAATATCATACCGAGAGCAGTGCCATGCTGGAGGATCAGCTTGCGCTGTTCTATGAAGAACAGGAATACCGCAAGCAGTATGAGCGTACTGTTGACGATCTCTCTCATTTCCGCAGGGAGCTGTTGAAACGTCTGCAGCAGTACCAGCTATTTGATCCGCTCGTATGGCTGCGCCGTCCGGAGGCGATCTTAGATTCCCGCGAGCGCGTGGAGCTGCGCCACGGCTATAATGAGCAGAGGCAGAAATTGAGAAAGCAGCTGGAGCATAACAGGGAGCTTGCAGAGCGCGCCAAGCAGGAGATCAAGGAGATTGCCGCAGAATATCCGGAATCCGCACCGGCGATCTTAAAGATTGTGGAGGAATATGAAGATTGAGCGCGCTGTTTGAATTTTTTGAACTGTATTTTGATCCTGACGCCGTGCTTGGAGGGGACTTCGGAGTCGTCATGCTTGTGATGTATGCAAGCGCTGCGCTATATATGTTGGACTTTTATCAGTTGGTGAAACGCAAGTCACAGGCGGAGACAATGGGTATTTTTGTGATTCCGTTCGGGGTTTCCATGATGGGGGCAGCGCTTGCAGCAATGATGCTTACCGTGCCCCGGCCGGACACCGAACGGATCGCCTTATTCGGGGCTGCGCTGGAAAACCGGAAGCTGCAGGCATATCTTGTCCTGCTGTCGTTTTTGTGGGTCATTCTGTGGGGAATCTGTTATCTGTTGCAGCGAAAGCGCGAAAGAAAGCAGACGGTGCGCTGGGTGATCTCCTGTATTCCAGACGCGGTATTTGCGGCAGTGATCATCTTTAGCTTTTTATATCTTGTTTTTTGCGGGAAAAGCCTTTTTTCGCAGGTGTCCGGCTGGGTGCTTTGGGCGTATCTGTATGCGGTCTATTTGTTAAGCTGTAAGACTGTGCTGCTGGCGGTCGGACTGATCGTACGGCTCTATTCGGCAAGATTGACGTTTCTTAAATGGCATGAGGGTAAAAATCCCTCCGCGTTTTTATTCCGCTATTATTACGTTTATCAGAACGCGATTTTAAGGAATGTCCTGTTGTTCGAGGGGGCGGTCTTAACGTTTCTGACAGTGGCGCTTGTGATGTATCCGCCCGGGAAGGAAGAGCTTGGCGATATCGTTATGGTCATGCTGTTTTTGTATTTATGTGCCGCAGTCACCATCACGATCGCTTCGGCGCCGGTCCGGAAGAGTCTTGGCAGATTTAAGAAGTGGGGAGACGCAAAGCGGCTGAAGGAGTTGTTCTGCCGCGAGTATTTTACACTGGATCCGGTCAGCGGCAATGCGGAATATGTCGTCACACGGCATTTCCTCATCGATGTGCAGCGCCCCGCCGCCATTTATTACTGGGGAGATTTAAGGAATGTCGGCGGCTGGTATCCGGACGGGAAGGGCAAAAGCCGGAGCCTGTATTTTGAAAAGGCGGGCGAGCTTAAGATTTCCGAAAAGGAAGCTGCCGCCGCGGAGGGCGTGTTTGCCTATGCAAAGTGGTATGTACAAATGCAAAATCATTTTGCGTTTGTAAAGTGATTTTGCATTTGTAAAGTAACTTTGCCTTCCAAAATCTTTCCTTGCGGTTTTAGCGGTTGTGCGATATAATTTTTGCGGTGAGGAAAGAATGAAAAGAATGAAGATTTTCTAAGCAGTCAAAAAACGCCTGCTAAGAAAAACTAAGTCATTCTTCGAAAAACGCCAAAGGGCAGGCGTTTTTCATCCTGATTTGGGTCGTAGTAATTGTTGCGACATGGAGGATGGTATGAAAAAGAATGAAGATTTTCTAAGCAGTCAAAGAATGCCTGCTAAGAAAAACTAAGTCATTCTTCGAAAAACGCCAAAGGGCAGGCGTTTTTCATCCTGATTTGAGTCACAGCAGAGCTGTGACATGACGGATAGAATGAAAAGAATGAAGATTTTCTAAGGTTGATAAGGCCCCAATCTAAGAAATTCTAAGATTCATTTCACATGGAAGAACGAAAAAAGGAGAGGGACGGACAATGAACAAATTGGATCAGCTCTATGAGGGAAAAGCAAAAAAGGTATTTCGGACGGAGGACCCTGATGTGCTCATCGTTGACTATAAGGATGATGCGACGGCATTTAACGGCGAGAAAAAAGGAACGATCGTCGGTAAAGGCGTCATTAACAACAGGATGACGAACCATGTCTTCAGACTGTTGGAAAAAGAGGGCGTACCTACTCATTTTATCGAAGAATTGAGCGATCGGGAGACCGCAGTTAAGAAAGTGGAGATCGTGCCGCTTGAGGTGATCATCCGCAACGTGGCGGCAGGCAGCTTTTCTAAACGTCTCGGCGTGCCGGAGGGAACGCCGTTTGCAGAGCCGACGATCGAGTTTTCTTATAAGAATGACGAACTTGGCGATCCGCTGATCAACAGCTATTTCGCAGTGGCATTGGGACTGGCGACATGGGAAGAGATCGAGACGATCAAAAAGTACGCGTTTAAGGTCAATGACGTATTAAAAGCATATTTCCTTGGCGCCGACATCAAACTGATCGATTTCAAGATCGAGTTCGGACGCTATCACGGACAGATCATCCTTGCGGATGAGACGAGCCCGGATACCTGCCGTCTGTGGGATGTCCACACGAATGAGAAGCTGGATAAAGACCGTTTCCGCAGGGATCTCGGCAATGTAGAGGAAGCTTATAACGAGGTATTTAAGAGACTCGGACTGTAAGAAATGTAAAAATAGATGTCATTGCCGTACATGGAGGATCAGGGTAAGGATCCGCGCCCATGTGCGGCATTAACAGGTATCGTGTTTGATGCCGCTAAAAGCGGCTGGCTTGAGGATGGACATGACGGATAAGTTGAATATTTGTACGGAGCCGGAGGATGTGCTGCATGAAGAATGCGGCGTATTTGGCGTTTATGATTTTGACGGGGGCGATGTCGCTTCCACAATCTATTATGGACTGTTTGCGCTCCAGCATAGGGGGCAGGAGAGCTGCGGCATTGCCGTCAGCGATACAAAAGGACCAAAAGGCAAGGTCATTTCCGCGAAGGATATGGGGCTGCTCAACGAGGCGTTTACTCCCGAGATTTTAGAAAAGTTAAAGGGTGATATCGGCGTCGGACATGTGAGGTACTCCACGGCTGGCAGCAGTACGAGAGAGAATGCGCAGCCGCTTGTGCTCAATTATGTAAAAGGAACACTCGGACTTGCACACAACGGAAATCTGATCAACGCGCCGGAGCTGCGCAGGGAGTTGGAATACACGGGTGCGATCTTCCAGACGACGGTCGATTCCGAGGTCATTGCGTATCATATTGCGCGGGAGCGCTTAAAGAGCAAGACCGTTGAGGAAGGCGTGGGACGCGCAATGGACAAGATCAAGGGCGCGTATTCTCTGATCGTGATGTCACCGCGCAAACTGATCGGGGCACGCGACCCGTTCGGGTTCAAGCCGCTCTGCATCGGTAAGCGTGACAATGCGTATATTCTGGCGTCCGAATCCTGTGCGCTCGATACGGTCGGTGCAGAATTTGTGCGCGATGTGCTGCCGGGAGAAATCGTAACGATCAGTCCCGAATATGGGATTCAGTCCGATATTTCACATTGTATCAAAAAAGAAAGTCAGGCAAGATGCGTTTTTGAGTATATTTACTTTGCCAGACCTGACAGCTATATTGACGGGGTCAGCGTATACCATTCGAGGATCATGGCAGGCAAATTTCTTGCGATCGACTCACCGGTGGACGCGGATGTCGTTGTCGGCGTGCCGGAATCCGGAAACTGTGCGGCGCTCGGCTATTCGATGCAGTCGGGGATCCCGTACGGACAGGCGTTTGTCAAGAACAGCTATGTGGGGCGGACGTTCATTAAGCCGAAGCAGAAAAACAGGGAAAACAGCGTACAGGTGAAGCTGACGGCGCTGCGTGAGGCGGTGGAAGGAAAGCGTGTGATCATGATCGATGATTCGATCGTACGCGGAACGACTTCGGACCGGATCGTTCACATGCTTCGCGAGGCGGGCGCAAAAGAGGTGCATATGCGGGTCAGTGCGCCGCCGTTTTTGTGGCCATGCTATTTTGGAACCGATATTCCCGCAAGAGACCAGCTGATCGCCTATAACCGCTCGGTCGAGGATATCCGCAGTATCATCGGTGCAGATACGCTCGCATACTTAAAGGAGGAGCGTCTTGCGGAGATGGTGGAAGGACTCGGTATCTGCAAGGGATGCTTTACGGGGAATTATCCGCTGACACCGCCCAGCGAGGATATCAGAGGCGAGTTTGAGGAATAAAAAAGAATTGATTTATTTCCAAATATGATATTGATTGAAATGTCATTTGATTTTTATAAAAAAGGAGAACCGCATGAGCACAGACAGATATGTGAGTCCGCTTTCGGAGCGGTACGCAAGCAGGGAGATGCAGTATATTTTTTCTCCTGACATGAAGTTCCGCACATGGAGAAAGCTTTGGATCGCACTTGCCGAGACGGAAAAAGAGCTGGGGCTTGCGATCACGCAGGAACAGATCGATGAATTGAAAGCCCATCAGGATGACATCAATTATGAGGTGGCGAAGGCGCGGGAAAAGGAAGTGCGCCACGACGTGATGAGCCACGTGTATGCGTATGGCGTGCAGTGTCCGAAAGCAAAGGGAATCATTCATCTTGGCGCGACGAGCTGCTATGTCGGCGATAATACGGACATTATTGTCATGGCGGAGGCATTGAAGCTCGTAAAGAAGAAACTGGTCAATGTCATCGCGCTTCTCGCAGAGTTTGCCCGCAAATATAAAGAACTGCCGACGCTGGCATTCACGCATTTTCAGCCTGCACAGCCCACAACGGTAGGAAAACGGGCGACGCTCTGGATGCAGGAATTCTGCATGGATTTAGAGGATCTGAATTACGTGCTCTCCACGATGAAACTGCTCGGTTCGAAGGGAACGACCGGCACGCAGGCGAGCTTTCTGGAGCTGTTTGACGGCGATCAGGAGCGGATCGACCGCATCGACCCGATGATCGCTCAGAAAATGGGATTTCAGGAATGCTATCCGGTTTCCGGACAGACCTACTCCCGCAAAGTCGACACACGCGTCATGAACGTGGTGGCAGGCATTGCGGCGAGCGCACATAAAATGAGCAATGATCTCCGGCTGCTTCAGCACTTAAAGGAAGTGGAGGAGCCGTTTGAGAAAAATCAGATCGGGTCGTCGGCGATGGCATATAAACGAAACCCGATGCGCAGCGAACGGATTGCATCGCTGTCCCGCTATGTGATGTGTGATGCCATGAATCCGGCGGTTACTTCAGCGACACAGTGGTTTGAACGGACGCTCGACGACTCGGCGAACAAGCGGCTTTCGATTCCGGAAGGTTTTCTTGCGATCGACGGCGTGCTTGACCTATGCTTAAATGTCGTGGACGGACTTGTCGTTCATGAGAAAGTCATCCGTAAGAGACTGCTGAGTGAGCTGCCGTTTATGGCGACCGAAAACATCATGATGGATGCAGTCAAGGCGGGCGGCGACAGACAGGAACTGCATGAGAAGATCAGACAGCTTTCGATGCAGGCAGGCAGGGCTGTCAAGGAGGAAGGTCTTGACAACAATCTGTTGGAGCTGATTGCGGCGGATGCTTCATTCGGATTAACTCTCGAAGAACTGAAAGAAGCGATGGAACCGTCGCGGTATACGGGACGCGCCGCGGTACAGGTCGATGCGTTCCTAAAGAACGTGATAGAACCAATCTTAGAGAACAACAAAACGCTGCTCGGCGTGAAAGCGGAGATCAACGTTTGACGTATGGCGAAATCAGCGGCGCAAAAAGCAAAGCGGAGGAATATGTTGTCAGGTAGGTACTGTCTTTGGCAGAGTCCGTACGTATCGCGGAGCGCAAGTGTGCGCGGAGTGTATGGCATGATGTAAAACAGCGGAATGCGGGTGCTGTGACCGGCATGCAAATATGGTGAGAAAAGGAAGGTATTGTTTATGGTAAAAGCGGTAGTTGGAGCAAATTGGGGTGACGAGGGCAAAGGAAAGATCACGGATATGCTTGCGGAGCAGGCAGACATCGTCATACGTTTTCAGGGAGGCGCCAACGCGGGGCATACCATTGTCAATGATTATGGCAAATTTGCGCTGCATACGCTGCCATCCGGTGTTTTTTATAACCATACGACAAGCATTATCGGAAACGGTGTGGCACTAAATATTCCGATTCTCTTTGAGGAGCTCAAGTCTATTACGGACAGAAACGTTCCGATGCCGAAACTGCTTGTTTCGGACAGGGCGCAGATGGTCATGCCGTACCATATTCTGCTCGATCAGTATGAGGAGGAACGTCTGGGGGGCAAGAGTTTTGGCTCTACCAAATCGGGTATCGCGCCTTTTTATTCCGACAAATATGCGAAGATCGGTTTTCAGGTCAGCGAGCTGTTTGACGAGGAATGCTTAAAAGAAAAAGCAAAGCGTGTCTGTGAGCTGAAAAATGTACTTTTTGAACATTTATATCATAAACCGGGGATTTCACCGGATGAGCTGCTCGATACGCTGCACCAGTACCGCGAAATGGTGGAACCTTATGTCTGCAACGTGTCGGCTTATTTGGATCAGGCGATCAAAGACGGAAAGACGATCCTGCTGGAAGGTCAGCTTGGAACCTTAAAGGATCCGGATCACGGCATTTATCCGATGGTGACATCCTCGTCCACATTGGCGGCGTTCGGTGCGATCGGCGCGGGAATCCCGCCCTATGAGATTCGTCAGGTTGTGACGGTCTGCAAAGCGTATTCCTCCTCAGTCGGAGCCGGTGCGTTCGTATCTGAGATTTTTGGGGAGGAGGCAGACGAGCTTCGGACACGCGGCGGAGACGGCGGCGAGTTCGGCGCGACTACGGGGCGTCCGCGGCGCATGGGTTGGTTTGACTGTGTTGCCTCTAAATATGGCTGTCGTCTGCAGGGAACGACCGATGTGGCGTTTACGGTCTTGGACGTGCTTGGCTATTTAGATGAGATTCCGGTATGCGTCGGCTATGAGATCGACGGCGAAGTGACTACGGAATTTCCGGTCACTTACAAACTGGAAAAGGCAAAGCCGGTTTATGAGAAGCTTCCGGGATGGAAATGCGATATCCGCGGAATTAAAAACTATGACGAGCTTCCCCAAAACTGCCGCGCATATATCGAGTTTATCGAAAAGCAGATCGGCTATCCGATCACGATGGTGTCGAACGGACCCGGAAGAAGCGATATTATTTACCGCAAGCGTTGAGAAGGGTATTAGGTTGAAAAATAAGTCTGATAACCTTATTATTCAACCGGCGATTTAGGGCTCTGACATGGAGGATTAGATCGACATTTTCAGGCAGGTCTGTTTTGTATCGTCAGTCGGAAATAAGAATTTTTTAATCTTGCTATCATTTTTTTGACTTGTAATGCATAAAATATACTTGGAAAGAAGGAATAGAAGGTTGAAAGTAATACATTTCAACCTCCCTGATTTGAGTGCGTGCTAAAGCACGCAGACGGGAGCAAGGTTGAAAGTAATACATTTCAACCTCCCTGATTTGAGTGCGTGCTAAAGCACGCAGACGGGAGCAAGGTTGAAAGAAATACGTTTCAACCTCCCTGATTTGAGTGCGTGCCAAAGCCGCAGATGGGAGCAAAGATGAGAAAATTCAGAAAACAAAGGAAATTTTTATGCATTGCCATGGTTGTCATGTGCGTTTTAGGAGACTGCGCAACATACCCTGTGTACGCCTCTGAGCTGCCGTCAGACGGTGTATGTGCAGAACCGTCTGATGAAACGGGAACAACCGGTGAAGCGGGAATAGTCGGCGAAACGGGAACAACCGGTGAAGAGGGAATAACCGGTGAAGCGGGAATAGTCGGCGAAACGGGAACAACCGGTGAAACGGGAACAACCGGTGAAGCGGGAATAACGGGTGAAATAGGAATAACCGGCGAAGCGGAAATAACCGACATAACGGAGCTGACTGATGAACAGGTAGCGGAGTATTATGGCGATTCGGTTTTTATCGGAGACTCTATTATGGATGGGTTTCGGATTTACAGCGACAGGCAGGACACCTTTGTCCACGATATTCAGTTTCTGACGGCGATAAGCTATTCGGTACATAATGCCCTGAGACCTGTAAAGGGCAAAAATCCTCATCCTGAGTATCAGGGGGTAAAGTACCATCTGTGGGATGCTCTCCCCCTCTTAGGCAAAAAGCGCGTTTTTATTTTGCTTGGCACCAATGACCTTGTCTCCTATGGACCGGAAGCCAATCGGGACAAGTACAAAGAACTGATCGATAAAATTTTGGAGACGTCACCGGATTTAGAGATTCATATCGTCAGTGTAACTTATACAGTGAAAGGTAAGGAAAAGGGATGTTTATATAACCCCAATATCGACATATACAACAGCCTTTTACAGGAAATGGCGGAGGAAAACGGCTGGGGATACATTGATCTGTGTACTGCCGTATCGGACGGAGAGGGAAACCTTGAAGCGGGCTATAGCAGCGATAATTTCGTTCATCTCAAAATATCTGCTTATGCCTTGTGGGAGGATGAGCTCATCAATTATGCGAACACCATGCTGCTGGAGACGGTGGTGGAAGATGGAGAGGATGGAGAGACAGAAGAGTCAGAAACGATAGAAGAAACAGAAACGACAGAAGAAACAGAAACGACAGAAGAAACAGAAACGACAGAAATAACAGAGGATACAGAAGAGCCAGAAACGATAGCTACTTAACAGTTTCGGCAATCGGTAACTTACACACTTTTGCAATACATATTTATCATATTTGGAATACATTCCCGAATATTAGTTTTGGCAGCGGTGATCTTGAAAGATCATCAGCTGCCTTTTTCTTTCAGCGGTCATAAAATGCGTGATTCTTCACGATGGAAATAAGCGACGGCGATCGCGCCGGGACCGACATGGGTGCCGATCGTACTGCCGACCGTGCAGACCGGGAGCCTGTCAATGGCATCCGTCCAAAGCGCGCGGCTGTCCTCCATATATTTTTGTAACAGGTTATCGGAGAGACCGGTGTATCCTAATGCGATCGGATAATGAAAATCCACGCCGCCGTGTTTGTTAATGTATTCGATGAGCATGTTATTTCCTTTTTTGGATCCGCGCGCCTTGCCGATGACGACGACCTCGCCGTCCTGAACCGTTACGACCGGCTTGATCGAGAGCATATTTCCGACAAATGCAGTAGTCGGGGAGATCCTTCCGCCTTTCTTGAGATATTCCAATGTGTCTAAGAGGGCGATCAGGCGTACGCGGGAACGTTCCCTGCACAGCGTCGCAGCAATTTCCGAAGCGGACTTGCCTTCTTCGGCAAGTATGACGGCGCGTTTCACTAAAACCTGTTCCCCGACAGTCGCATTTAAGCTGTCAACCGGGAAGATGATATTTTCATAGTCTGATGCGGCAATGACGGCATTCTGGTAAGTGCCGGAGAGCTTTGAGGATAAGGTGATGACAACCGCAGTGTCACCTTTCGCATCAATCTCTTTATAAACCGATTCAAATTGATGCGGCGCGAGCTGGCTTGTTTTGGGAAGTGTATCATCTTCGATCAGTTTTTCGTAAAATTCATGGTGCGTGATCGTGACGCCCTCCACATATTCTGTTTCACCGAATATTGTCGTCATCGGAATGACGGTAACTGCATGGGCTTCGGCGTATTCCGCGGTCAGGTCGGCGGCTGAGTCGGTAATGATCTTGACGCTCATAAATATAGCTCCCTTCTTGAACGATGTTCAAATCGTTAAAAGTGTAAATAATAATCACAAATAATAAATCCGAATAGTAAATCTAAATCACAAATAGTCCATGAATGGGCGGTGATTGTATATAAATATTTTGAATATCAAAATATTATGATTACTATAATGGATGTGGCACAAAATGTCAAGGGTGGAAGTATGGAGCGCGCGACAGGAACCGAAAACAGGTTTTTTGCATAGAATATTCTTATAGGAAAAAGCAGTATGCCATAACAGAAAAGGAATAGGAATAAAAATGCGGATCGTGCGTGGAGATCGGGGGACAATGGTTGAGTATGTGCAGCTTGCGCTGCAGCGGGCAGGCTATCCCGTTACGGTGGATGGGGTATTTGGGGGAGACACCTGCAGGGCACTCGCGGAATTTTTGGAAAAAGGAGAACAGGATTGTATTGTCGATGACAGCGTTTTCGAGTCGCTTGCTCTATATCTGCGCGGATCCGTGCGCTATGAGGTGCAGCCGGGAGACAGCTTTTATGAGATCGCGTCGAAGTATCACATCGGCATGCAGGCGCTGATGAACGCCAATCCGGGTGTCGGACCGCTTTACCTGATGCCGGGCATGACGCTCTTTGTGCCGCTGCCGTTTCCTGTTGTGCCGCAGAATGTTGCGTACTCGTCGTTTCTTGTGCGCTATCTCGTTGAGGGATTGACGGAAAGGTATCCGTTTTTGGAAGTCGGGAATATCGGGCAGAGCGTCCTGAATAGGGAACTCTGGTACGTGCGTATCGGAAACGGGGAGCGGGAGCTGTTCTACAGTGCTGCATATCATGCCAACGAGTGGATCACAACGCCGCTGCTGCTGCGTTTTGTGGAAGATTATGCGCAGGCGTACGCAATGGGAAAGCGTATTGGCGGTGTAGATGCAAAATGGCTGTTTGACCATTATTCCCTCTATGTGGTGCCGATGGTCAATCCCGACGGGGTCGATCTCGTGAACGGCTTGCCGATTGAGGAAAAGGCATATGAGCAGGCGCGCGCGATCGCTGCCGCTTATCCGGAAATTCCGTTTCCCGACGGCTGGAAAGCGAATATTGAGGGGATTGACTTAAATCTACAGTTTCCGGCAGGGTGGGAGGAAGCGAAGCGCATCAAATATGCGCAGGGATATACGACGCCTGCGCCGCGCGATTATGTCGGTGAAGCGCCGCTTACGGCACCGGAGAGTGCTGCAGTCTACCAATTTACGAAAGAGCATGACTTTCGCCTGATTCTGGCATATCATACGCAGGGCGAAGTGATTTATTGGAAATATCAGGATTACGAACCGGCGCGCTCCTATGAGATCGCGCAGTATTTCGGCGCGGTCAGCGGTTATGCGGTGGAGGAGACGCCTGCGGCGTCGGGAAACGCGGGCTATAAGGACTGGTTCATTATGACCTATGACAGACCGGGTTATACGATCGAAGCGGGTATGGGAAAAAACCCGCTGCCTTTATCCCAGCTTCAGGGTATGTATGAGGCGAATCTGGGTATCTTTGTCGGCGGGATGATAAAGACGGAATCGTAAATAAAGTTCAGGCATGGATGTGATAAATAATGATAGTGGTTGAGCGTCAAAAAATGAGGAAGGCGAGTGCAAAAAAGCGATGTTAAAAAATAATTCCGAGTTGACTTTACGGTGAATGAGTGATATATATATATACTATAAACGAACTTCTGTCATGAATATGCGATACCAAACGCTGATTACGGCTGTTCTGTGTGGGAAACCTATTCGTGTACAAACGGAGATTCATGCGAATGTGAAAATGCAAAAGAACAGGAGGAAATAAGGATATGAAGAAAATGAAACGTGGGATTGCGGTCTGTTTTTCTACAATGTTACTGTTTGGGATGGCGCTCGATGTCTGCGCCGGTTCCGGCACTTATCGGTCAAATGAGATAATCGTAGGCTACGGCAGCAGTGTTACTTCGAACTCGGGATATGCATATACCTCGATCGCAGGGGGCGGAACGGGAACGGCTTCGGTCAGCGCGGAGTATCACTCTCATTATAATGGCAATTATAAGGAAGCGCCTGTGCAGACGGGGAATTCTACAAATGGAACGGCAGCTTCTCTTAGTTTTGGACCGGCAACCGGGTGTTCGTCAAGCTATATTAATGCAACTCATAACGCAACCGTCGGCGGGACGACGATTCCGACTCAGACAAGCTCAGGGAGTTAAGCTATGCTTAAGAAGTTTGGCATTTTTCTGTTCATATTGCTTTTTCTGACCGGCTGTGGAAAAAACACGGCCGGTTCCGATGAAGAGACAGAGCGGTTTACGTTCAGATCGATCGTCTTTGGCTGTTATTCAGAGAGCGGGATCTTGTATGAAAAAGACGGGATTCTCTGTTTTGTCGATTATGCCACGGGGGAGGACGTCGTTTTGTGCACGAAGCCAAACTGCGTGCATGCGCCCTATTCCGCGGTCAATAACCCCGATCCGTACTGCGATGCGGCGCTCCCGTGGGAGGACAGGAATGTGACCATGATATACGGGGACAGGCTGTATGCTTTTGTGACGAATTTTGATTCCACGACCGTTTATGAAAAGGGCGTTTCTGAGAGCGAATGGAAGAAGCTTACGGAAATGCCTTACAGCTATTATGAGGTGGTCAGTTGGTTTGCCTGCAATGACCGGATCTACTATGTTGCGGATCAGTTTGCACGGCAGGAGGATGGAATTTTGGCGTTGGACGATGCGATATTCCTTGCATATGTGGATCTGACGGACGGAACTTACGGCAGTCTTACGGATACGGACGAGGAGACCGGCACCATCCGGATTGTATCTGTGGATCAGCAAAACCTGTATTATGAGATGCATTATAAACTGGATATCGCCGTACCGGAAGATCAGGGACAGGTTTACCGGATGGATCTGGAGACGCTTAAGAGTGAACCTGTTTTTCGAATGGAGGAAAACAGACGCTTTGTGGGGATGCATGGAGACGACCTCTACTATATGGAGAGCGACGGACTGCACCGGACGGACGCCGGAGGAGAGGATGTATGTATCTATCAGGGACCGGACCCGAATGTCAATTCGGTAACGATACTGCCAGCGGCTTCGGGATTCCTTCTGGAGGCTTATATGGCGGATACGGATCAGTTTAGGATCGTCTATCTTGATTACGAAAGTGACAGGATCACCGAAATAGAGAGACCGAATGCGGAGGGTCTGGTCGTGGAGATCGTGGGGGAGAACGTGCTGGTGTCCGGGGATGCGGTAGAGGTGATCAGGCTTTCCGATTTCCTTGCGGGTAAAGAAAAGATTTTGGCACGGCATGAGCTCAACTGATAAAACTACATGATAGCAAAACGGTGAAATGAAGAAAAGCGGGTCTTTGTGAGTGTAAGATCAAGTGAAGAAAAGCATGGCTGAAACGGAGGCGTGAGGCGATGAAACGGAACCGGTTAAAGAGAGAATTCTGCGCGTTTTTGGCGCTTTTTTATGTATGCGCTGTGTGCGCCGGCTGCGGGAAAGATACCGATCAGACAGCCGGGGGCGCTGACGGTGAAAATGCGGGACAGGAAGTGAATCTCGTTTGGGTATATTTTTCTGCGTACGGGGATATCGCGGAGGAAACCGTTCAGGAATTGAACAGGCTCCTCAAAGAGAAATATCACTGTAACTTTACGGTTACACCGGAGCCGGTCGGATTGGAAGAAGCGCGGGATGTGACGGACTATAAGCGGCTGATACGGGAAAGATACGAAGCAAATGAAGCGACGGACATTCTTTATGCGGGATCGTCTTATGTGGGGGAAATGCCCGCATACGATCAGGCGGTGCAGGACGGACTTCTGCTCCCGTTAACCTCCCTGCTGACGGAAACAGAAAGCGGGCAGCGGCTGTATGGTTCGTTTAGTACAGCGTATTGGACCACCATGCAGTATGGGGGAGATATTTACGGTTACAGGACTGCGGATGAGCAGCTGGTATTTGACAGTGTGTGCATGGGAAATTCACTCTATGTACAGGGTCTTTCGGAGGGGCTTTTGGAAGGGGAAGCATTTTCACTGGCGGATATCAGGACTGCATTGGAAGAACTGTCTAAGAGGGAAGATCTGCCCGCCGGTGTCTGCGCCCTGTATATAGAACCGACGTCATTATGCAGTTTGGAGGGGTATGTTCCGGTATGTTATGGATTCCACGGGCTCTATTTTGTAGAGGAGAACGGCCGGTTCCGCGCGGTCAGCGCTGCGGATGAAGAACGGCTGATACAGGATTTTCGGCTCATCAGGGAGTGCCGCGAATTGTCCGGTGATATTTCGGAGGACCCATACAGCCGGTTTTTAGACGGCAGGTTTATCTTTGCGGTGACATATTGCAATTTGCGGAATTTATATGACGGCAGGTACTTGCTTGATACGAATGTCTTGGACGTCGAAGTGCTCGCCTCCAAGCCGCAGGCGGCGATCTATGCACAGAATGCCGTGACCGGGATTGCGTCCTGGTCGGAGCATCCCGAAGAAGCGATGGAGTTTTTAAGTCTTGTTGCCACCCGGCCGGAGCTGTCGAACCTGTTGACGTATGGAATCGAGGGGGAGCATTATCAGATCGATCCGGTAACCGGAAATGTCGTGATCGCCCAAAACGGAGGGTTGGGAACCCGTGCGCTGAACACGATTGCCAATAAGACGATCACACTGCCCACGGATTTGGAGCCGGAGAATAAGGCGGAGATTTATGCGCAGCGAAACGGCAGTGCTGCGCTTAGCCCCGAAGTATTGTATGAACTGTATGCCTTGGACTGTGACCCGGACATCATGGCGGTCATCGCGGTGTATGACCGCTATAGCGGACTTTGGAACGGGGATTACGAGGATGTGGACAGGACGGTGGAGCAGCTCAGGCAGGAGCTTGAGGAAGCCGGTATTGAGGAAGTCCTTTATAAACTAAATCAGCTGCTTCCATGAAAAGGAGCGTCCTTATATGGAATTAAAACTATCACAGGTCACGAAAAGATATGGACATTTTACCGCGCTTGACCGGTTCGAATATTGTTTTCATGAGGGGATTTACGGGCTTTTGGGACCGAACGGGGCGGGTAAGACCACTTTGATGAATCTGATGACGGGCAATCTGCTGCCGGACGAGGGGTGTATCAGTCTGGACGGTACGGATATCTGGCAATTAGGGATCGGGTATCTGAAACATATTGGGTTTGTCCCGCAGCAGCAAAATCTTTATCCGACCTTTACGGGGAAACGATTTTTATTTTATATGGCGGCATTAAAGGGCGTGGATAAGAAGACGGCTAAAGTGGAAATCCCTAAGCTTCTTCAGAGACTGAACCTGACAGAACAGCAAAATAAAAAGATCCGGGAATACTCCGGAGGAATGAAACAGCGGCTGTTGATGGCACAGGCGCTGTTGGGAAACCCGAAGATTCTGATTCTGGATGAACCGACGGCTGGTGTAGATCCGAAGGAACGGATCGAGATCCGCAATATTGTAAAGGAGCTTTCCGGCGACAAGATGATTCTGTTTGCGACTCATGTGGTATCCGATATTGAAAAGGCGGCGGATGAGATCCTGCTGTTAAAGAAGGGAAAACTACTTGCGCTTCCCGAATATACGGACGGCTGGCGCGAGGGAAAGATTTCTCTTGAGGATATCTATCTCCATGTGTTTGAGGAAGAAGCGGGAGCATAAAACGTTGCAGAGATCGGGCAAAAAGCGAAATTCCTATTACAATGACTTGGGAAAGGATACGCATGTTTGGAAGCGAGCTCAAAAAAATCTTTACCGGAAAATTCATATTGATATTGCTGTCGCTCAGCCTTCTAAACATGCTGCTACTTTATTATGGCGAGGTGCGGGGAACGCCCTATCACGGAGAAGGCGGATATAAAGAAACGTGGGCGCAGTTAGAAAAAGAATTGGAGACATCGGATATTCTCGCTGTATATGAGCGGGAAAAGCAGGAAGCGCAGGAGAGCATTTTTTCCGGATATATCAAAGAGTCAGCCGTAAAAAAGCAGATCGTGAATGAATTGGAGGCGGTCATCAGTTACGCGGATTATCTTCACAATATGCGTGAAACAGCGGATCTGACCGCCAGTATTTCCATCTTTCAGGATCACGAAAGCGGCTTTTCGATTAGAAACCGAAAAAGGACGCTCGCGGCTTATGAAAAGATGGAGCCGGTTTTCGTGCAGCCCTCGCCGTCTCTTGGGATTGAGCTTTTTGCCACATCAAAGCTCACAGATTTTATTGCGCTTGTCTTGATTATTTACGCAGTGCTTTCTGTTTGGATCAAGGATCAGGAGGAGGGGATGCAGAATCTTCTGCGTTCCTGTTTTCGGGGAAGAAGAAGTCTCGCGGCCACAAAAATGGCGGTGGGAATTTTTGTCTGCCTTGTTATAGAATTACTTTTATATGGAGGGACGCTGCTTGTTTCATGGAAATTATACGGGCTTGGGGATCTTACAAGGTTTCTGCCTTCTGTGTTCATGTTCCGCCAGACGGCGTGGCCCGTCAGGGTATGGGAATTTCTGATTCTCTTTTTGATCGTGAAGCTTTTAGCATATAGTCTGTGTCTGCTTTTGTCCGGCTTTGTAGCGCAAAAGGTACATACGTCAACCGCTGCGATTTTGGTATTTGGTATTGTGATCGGAAGTAGCTATCTGACCTACGTACAGATTCCGGGCGATTCTTATGCAGGCGCGCTCAAATATTTGCTGCCTTACGGTCTTTTGCAGACGCAGGAGCTGTTTCGGGTTTACCGCAACCTGAACTTGTTTGAGTATCCGGCGAATCTGGCGGCATCGTATGGGATCGTATTGATGCTTGGAATCACGCTCCTCGTCTTTTCCCTGTTAAAAGAAGCAGACACGAAAACGCGTTCCGCATTGAGTTCTGTGAGACGCAAAGGCTCTGCCTTGAAATGGCGGTATCGAACGAAACAAAGACGACACCGTCTGGATGAGTGCGGGGGAGTCCTGCTTCAAGAATTTAGAAAAGTTTTGATCGACCGGAAGGTGATTCTGATTTTGGCGGTATTAGGACTCATGCAGGGATATTTATATAAAGACAGGACAGTTACGTATTACACTTATACGGAATATTGTTACAGACAGTATTTAGACTATCTCCAAGGAGAAATCACCCCTGAGAAGGAGGCGTATCTGGAAGCGGAACAGGAACGGTTTGAAACGCTTTTGAATGCGCAGATGCAGACCGATCCGGGGATGGAATCAGATATGGAGAGGCAAATGCAGGCTTATGATGCGTTTTGCCGAGTTTTAGATTACTATGAGGATCTGCGTGAGAATCATCTGTCCTGCATGGTGTATGAGACGGCTTATGAGGAGCTGACGGCTGCGGCAGGAAACGGCAGGGATGCGTTTCTTGCCTTTGAAATGATGGCGTTTATGGTCTTGTGCGCAGCGCAGATCTACGGTCCGGAAGATCAGCTTCACATGACCGGACTGTGCCGCGTCACGCTGTATGGCAGAAGGCGGGCGGAGCTTGTAAGAGCGGGGCTTTGCGCATGTATAGGCGGGGCGGTCCTGTGTCTTTCCTATTTGCCGTTTTTTATGAATGTTATGAAAACGTACCAGATTTCCGCAGAGACGTTTTCCTATCCGGTCGGATGCCTCCGGTTATTAGGCAGATATGGGAATCGTATGACGATCGGCGGGTATTTGCTGCTTTTGTCTGCGCTCAGGTTTTTGTTTCTGAGTCTGGGAGGATTCATAGTCTGCGCGTTTTCCCAAAAGCTTAAGAGCGTTATGAATACCGTGATGCTTGGATTTGTGCTGCTGGCGCTGCCTTTTGGTATTTTGATGCTGTCGGAAGCTGCCGCACCGTTTCTGGTGCTTTACAGTCCGATGCTGGGAAATTATTTCATGAAACTTCCGGCGTTTGCGGTTGTCGCGATTTTAGTATGTATCCTGACCGTCATGTGGGGCATGCTTTATCGAAGGATTTCTGTTAAAAAATTTTATATCAAAAATGATTTCGACCGAAAAATGAAATAAAGCGTTATATAAGACGCTAAATAAGATTTATTCAGTGGTTAGCCAAGACAGTCACGCCAGCAAAGCCCGTGTCAGTGAAGGATCATTTTTCGTGCGGCATGGATTCCGATTTTATAGGGAAGCGGTCTGAGCGCATGATCAGCTTCCTTTAACTTTTCCCGAATCGGAATCTGCTGCGGGCAATGCTGCTCGCACTTGCCGCAGCCAACGCACTGTGATGCAAAACCGGGTTCCTTGCGCATACCCATGTTTTGGGCAAACTCAAAGCGGGCAGAGGACTTCTTCTCCATGTACATCAGATTGTAATAGTAGAAATTGCCGGGAATATCTACTCCTTTGGGGCAGGGCATACAATATCGGCAGCCTGTGCAGCCTACCTTTTCCCGTTCACGGATGATCTGTTTGATCCGTTCTACGATCGCCATGTCCTCATCTGTAAAATGTCCCGGTTCCGCTTTCGATGCGATACGGATATTTTCATTTACCATATCTTCCGAATTCATGCCGTAAAGCACGCATGTGACTTCCGGCTGGTTCCACAGCCAGCGCAGTCCCAGTTCGGCGGGTGTATAGCCCTTGCTGTCAGAGGCAAGAGCTTCTTTGGCTTTATCAGGCAGACTGACCAGCTTGCCGCCGCGGAGCGGTTCCATAATGATGACCGGAATCCCCTTCCCGGCCGCTGCCTGAAGCCCTCTCCTTCCTGCCTGACTATGCTCATCCAGATAGTTATACTGAATCTGACAGAAGTCCCAGTCATAGGCGTCAAGTATCTGAAGGAACATGTCTGTGTCGCCGTGGTAGGAAAAACCGATATTATGGATGCTGCCTTCTGCTTTTTTACGTTTGATCCAGTCTTCAATCCCCAGAGTCTTTAGGTGTTCCCATTCCGCATAATCCGTGAACATATGCATCAGGTAGTAATCAATATGATCTGTGCGGAGGCGGGAAAGCTCCTCCTGAAAGGTCTTTTCGATCGCCGATGGGGATCGCATGAGATACTGCGGCAGCTTGGTGGCAATCAAGACTTTGTCACGGCAGTTGTTCTCATATAGAATCTTGCCGAGACATTCCTCACTGCCGGGATAAACATAGGCGGTGTCAAAATAATTGACACCCTTTTCGATGGCAAGAAGAATCTCCTTCTTTGCCTTTTCGTAGTCGATGGCATTTCCTTTTTTGGTGAATCGCATGCAGCCATAACCCAGCTGGGAAATCTGCCTGCCATATCGGTCAAGTCTGTATTTCATTGTGATACCTTCCTGTGCGCTTCAGCGCACATATCCATCCATCATGGTGCAATACACTTTTTTAGGGAAACGCTGATCAAAGCGTTTCCCGCGCCGGATTTGCGTTGCGAAGCAACAAAAACCCCTGCAAATCCGTGCTCATCTGCCGGAGGCTCTGAGGAAGCTATGATTTAATCAGCGCTTCCTCAGAGCTATGATTTAATTATAACAAAGGTTTTGTGCTTTTGCATCGTTTTTTCATTTTTCATATCATGAAGTTTTGTAAGGGAGCTTTGAAAGCACGGAAGGAAAGGTCAAGGGAAGAGGTCGTTGAAAAAAGAGTTATTTCATGATATGCTACCTATTGGGAGTGAGAGCGGTCCGATAGAAGTTAGAGGAGCGATGAATAGGAAGCATGAGGAATTTTTAGATGTGATTGCGACGTTAAGCCTTTTGGATGACTTAAAAAGCTGCACGATTCCCAGGTAATATTTATAACAGCAAGCGACAGTTCCTTCATAATAGGGGCGTTTGGCTTATTTGTAAAGCTCGCGATACGTGGGAGATAACAGATGATAAAAACAGTGATTTTTGATATCGGCAATGTGTTGGTGGATTTCCGGTTTCGGAAAATGGTGGAAAGCAAAGGATTTACGAAAGAAGTCTGCGACCGTATTGAGGAGGCGACCGTGGACAGCGGGTTTTGGAATGAGCTGGACCGCGGCGTGATGAGCTATGACGAAGTACTCTCCCTGTTTGCCGCCCGTGATAAAGGAATTGAGACACAGATGAGACAGGCGCTTGCAAGTCTTAAGGGAATCGTAAAGATGCGTCCTCATGCCGTACCGTGGGTGCGCGGCTTAAAACGTGCAGGATATCAGGTGCTCGCACTTTCCAATTATCCGGAAAAAGCATATGAGGATGATAAAGAACAGCTTGCATTTCTGGATGATATGGACGGCTATATTTTATCGTACCGGGACAAGGTCGTGAAACCGGACGGGGAGATTTATGACTTATTGCAGGCGCGCTATTCGTTTGCGCCAAAGGAGTGCGTGTTTATCGATGATCTGCAGACGAATCTGGACACGGCGGACAAGCTTGGCTGGCAAACGATCCGCTACGAGAGCTATGAGCAGGTATGCGCGCGGCTGCGGGAGATTGGCGTTGAGTGGGATGCCAGAGAGGACTTTTAGGGATAGCAGGCTTTTTCTGCATGGATCGTACCGAAGCAGAAAAGCCTGTTTTTTACGGAAATTGGCTGGCGGAATACCATTATGAAAGTGAAACCTACCGCTGCCTGGAGGTAGATATACGCCCTTGGCAGGTGCGGTGTAAGGAGGAATTTTGAAAACGAAAGAGAATACCGGCTGGAATTACCGGGAGATCAGACATAATAGCTGGGAGACGACGTTCCGAAAAGGAAAAAAAGCATGGTTCATGCTTGTGATCGTCTGTTTTCTGTTCGCGTTTACCGGCGTGTCGGACGCTTCACAGAGCAATTTTATCCAATTATTGGACAGGCTGCTGGGGTTGGATGAGACGATGCTTACCGGACGCATCACTTATTTGAAAGAATATATCGTGAATGTACCTGTCGTAAAGGATATCCCGTTTATCACATCGGAATTTGCACTTGGCTTGATCGATGCTCTTTCCCGGAATGCCGCGCTGGTCGTGCGCATTTTTTCATTGAACGGAGCATACTTTGAGCGGAATCCGGGAGAGGTGATCGCTAATATGCTGATTGTGGTGCTCTTATCCGCCGCGATCCGCCTTTTTATCCAAAACGTGGCTGTAGTCGGACGGAACCGTTATGTGATGGAGAGCCGTTTTCAGAAACAAGTACCGCTGCGAAGAATCTTTGCCGTTTTTCACAGGAGGTATATCGGGAATCTGATCAGAGTCATGTTCTGTTATCATGCAGTGCTTTTCCTGTGGGCTTTTACGATCGTGGGAGGTGTGATACGGTATTATCAATACAGTATGGTGCCGTATATTTTGGCGGAAAACCCTTCGGTGACATGGAGGCAGGCAAAAGAACTATCGAGTTCCATGACGAAAGGACACAAATGGAAGATGTTTTGTACACAGTTGTCCTATGTATATATCTGGCTGCTCAGGTTTGTCCCGGTCGTGGGGCTGTGTGCTGCCGTACCGCTGGGGGCGCAACTGAACGCGGAGATGTATTTTGTACTGCGCAGGAAGCCGGAGATCGGTCGCAGCCTGCTGACCGAGCCGCTGTTTTCGGAAAAACCTTATTGTATGTCTGTCAAAGAAGGTTTTGCCGACGAAAAGACGCCGGAATATCAGCTTCAGGATCTGGACCTTACGATCGTGCGCCGCGGGAGCGGAAGATTTGCTTACGATATGACGGATATGATCTTTTTGTTCTTTGCGTTTGGTATGGTTGGCTGGGTGTGGGAAGTCACACTGCATTATGTGCGGTATCATACTTTAGTAAACCGTGGAACGATGTACGGACCGTGGATACCGATCTACGGGGTCGGCGGGACGGCTGTCGTTCTGCTTTTGAACCGGTTTAAGAAGGATATGGGCAGACTGTTCATGATGGCAGTTTTACTGTGCGCCGTGCTTGAATATGCGACAAGTTTTTTGTTGGAGTTTTTGTTTAATGCTTCTTACTGGAATTACCGATCCATGTTTATGAATCTGAATGGACGAATCTGTTTGACAGGACTGCTTGCCTTTGGGATCGGGGGACTATTTGCCGTTTATATCGCGGCTCCTGAAATCAGCCGTTTTACCGATCGTTTCTCCAAAAGGAAGCAGATCATTGCGGCGGCTGTGTTATGTACGGCATTTGCGTCAGATTTTATTTGCTGCATGTATTTTGGATTTAACAACGGCGCCGGCGTCGGGGGTGCGCTGTAGGGCAGCAGGGCAGTCAGTTTTTTGACTTGTTTTTGTCCGGCGAATCTGCGGACTCTTCTGCCTGCATTTTTGCAATCCGGGCTTCTAAAACTTCCTCATCATCCGGCGTATCGGGAAACAGTGTCGCGATTGTTTTCTTTCTTGTCAGGAGTCCGTAAAGCCAAATATAAATCCAAATCAGGATCGGAACGACAACGGTGCAGGCGAGCGCGCCCATGAACAATGAAGAAGCGCCTTCAAATCTGCATAATGCGAGGATCAATGTGACAAGATAAAGACCGGCGAGCAGCACGATGCCGATAATGGCTGCAATCTGTTTGTGACGTTTGACTTTTTTATTTTCCATTCTATTTTCCGTTTCCATGAGATATCCTGCCTTTCTAAATCATTGTAGCATGCCTGATACGAAAAAAACAACCCCTTCCGGCGCGCAGACATAAAGTCGAAGTCCGAAAGAGGCTGCTTTGATAAGGGGAGGATAAAATTATTTTTTTCTTTGGTGTAATGATCAATGGAGGGGGATCCAATGATTAGTCATAGTATCGCCGTGTTTGGACGGCTTATACAAAAAATATAAAAAATTTTCAGAATTTGTTTGCGGATGCGTTTTAACAAAAAAAGTTTTGAATTTCTATTTGTTCTGAGATATAATGGTGGCAAACCATAACGGCACTTTAAGAGTGTCGGTAACGATATGAGAAAGAAGGATGGACAGGCTATGGCATTATTAGAGAAATGGCGTGAGACAGCGTATTCTGAGACGGCAAACAAGGGAGATCTGCAGCGTTTGTGGAATGCTTATTTTGAAAAAGAAAAGAATATCTATGCGCAGCTTCTGGAGAACCCGGATGAGGAAGTCAGGGGTACGGTAGCTTCTCTTGCGGAAAAGTACGGCGTTGACCTGATGACGATGACCGGATTTCTTGACGGCATCAATGACAGCTTAAAAGAGCCGAATCCGATTGAGGAGATGGAGGAAGATACGGAAGTCAGTCTTGCATTTGATAAAGAGCGGCTGTATAAGAATATGGTTGCCGCGGAAGCGGACTGGCTTTATGAACTGGAGCAGTGGGGCGCGATTTTCGATGAGGAAAAACGCAAGGAGCTTTATAAGGAACAGAAATCGTCCACGACGATCCGCAAGGAGGCAAAAGTATATCCGAATGATCCGTGTCCGTGCGGAAGCGGCAAAAAATATAAAAAATGCTGCGGCAAAAATAAATAACCGGCAGCAGGATTGTTTCCGCGGGCAACGAGCCAAAGTCGTGCTTGCGTGATCTTGGCGATTGCCGCGAGGTTGAAATACCCGGCAGCTTGCTGCGGGGTATTTCACTTTTGCCGGCGTTTACGGGAGTGATACAGATGGGAGGCGCAGGCTTCCCACTTTTGATATAGGGAAACGCTGATCAAAGCGTTTCCCGCGCCGGATTTGCGTTGCGAAGCAACAAAAACCCCTGCAAATCCGTGCGCATCTGCCGGAGGCTCTGAGGAAGCGATGATTTAATCAGCGCTTCCATGGACAGTTCGCAGTGATCTGTCGGCTGCGGCAGGCGGCGCCGGACACGGGTGTCTGCACTGTGGCTCAATAGGAGTAGTTGTAAGCGGGGACGTTTAGCAGGGATGGAGGGAGTGCATGGAAAGCAGGGTATCAAAGGCGGTCGCCACATTTGAGGAAGGGTATAACTGCTGTCAGTCCGTGTTTTCGACTTATGCCGATTTATTCGGCATGGACAGGGAGACCGCGCTGAAGCTGTCCTGTTCGATGGGCGCGGGCGTCGGAAGAATGCGGGAAGTGTGCGGGACCGTATCGGCGATGGCACTGCTTGCCGGATTGAAGACCGGAAACACCGACCCGCAGAATCAGGCGGCCAAAACTGCAAATTATGAACTTGTGCGTAAGCTTGCAGACGCTTTCAAAGAGGAACAGGGCGCGATCGTGTGCAGGGAGATCCTCGGTATCAGGGGACGGGAAAAGAGTGCGGCGCCTTCCATCAGGACAAAGGAATATTACAAAACGCGGCCATGCAGCAGGACGGTTGCCTGCGCATCACGCATCATTGAAACTTTGCTGCTCCCGGAACTGTTCGGAGGTGAAGCCGTCGGCGGGATGGGTACAGGCTAGATCATTGCGGGTACTCAAATAGGGTGTTTAGATTGTGCAAAATTTACGTTACTATAATAGTGCAATGCAGGCAGGCGCAAAAAAGGAGGAGTCGGAGTCATGTCGGATGTGATCGATCGTTTTTTAGAATATGTCAGAATAGATACGCAGTCGGACGAGGAGACGGGGACGTCGCCGTCCACGGCAAAACAGCACGATCTGGCAAAGCTGCTTTATGAACAGCTTTGCGCGATGGGGATAGAGCGGGTGGTGTATGATAAGGAGCATTGCTATGTTTACGCATTTCTGCCTGAGAACGATGGCGTAGACGGAGGAAGCGCAGATTTAGAAAAAGACGCCGGCAGCAGGAATGAAGGAGGTGAAAAAGAGTCGTCTGTCAAAAAGCGGAAAAAGCTTGGTTTTATCGCCCATATGGATACGGCGATGGAAGTGACCGGCGCCGATGTAAAACCGCGTATCGTTCCGTATGAAGGCGGGGATATTGTTCTGAATGAAGAAAAAAACATCATTTTCTCACAGCAGGAATTTCCGGAGCTTGCGCAGTATATCGGAAAAGACCTGATCGTGACGGACGGTACGACATTGCTTGGGGCGGACGATAAGGCGGGCGTTGCAGAGATTATGGCGATGACGGCATTTTTTGTGAAGCATCCGGAAGTGCCGCACGGTGAACTGCGGATCGCGTTTACGCCCGATGAGGAGATCGGAAGCGGAACGGATCATTTTGATCTGAAGTTATTTGATGCGGACTGTGCGTATACGGTGGACGGCGGCGCGCTCGGAGAACTGGAATATGAAAACTTTAATGCGGCTTCTGCGGAGGTGGAGATCTGCGGAAGAAGCGTGCATCCCGGTGACGCCAAAGATAAAATGATCAACGCGTCGCTCGTAGCGATGGAATACCACGCCCTGCTGCCTGAGACGGAAACGCCTGCGCATACGGAAGGTTATGAAGGCTTTTATCATCTGACGGATATGAGCGGTGAGATCGAGCGTGCGAATCTGTCCTATCTGATCAGGGATCATGACAGGGAGCGCTTTGAACAGCGCAAGGAGCGGATGCGCAAAGCGGCAGAAGAGATCAATACGCGGTACGGGCAGGAGCTTGTGCGTATGAAGATCGAGGATTCCTATTATAATATGTGTGAAAAGATCAAGCCGCATTTGGAGCTGATCGAGTATGCGCGCGGAGCGATGGACGAGCTTGGCATTCCGGCAAAAACCGTTCCGATCCGCGGCGGTACGGACGGAGCGAGATTATCCTATATGGGGCTTCCCTGTCCGAATCTGTGCACGGGCGGAAGAAACTGTCACAGCAGATTTGAGTATGCCTGCGTGCAGGATATGGAACTGATGGTAAATGTTCTGATCGGAATCGCGAAACGGTTTTTGTGTGAATAAAATGAAGATTTTCTAAGCAGACAAGGTACGCCTGCTAAGAAAATCTAAATCATTCTTTTGGATTTGAGATTAGTGTGTGAGGAGTTTCTCAAAGCTGATGACATCATGTCAGGAAAGGAAAAGAAAAATATGGCAAGGATCATAGGAAATGATCTTCCGGGCATGCCGTGGCAGGACAAACCGGAGGGATACCGGATGCCGGTGTGGCGTTATGATAAAAACCCGATCATCGGCAGAAACGAGATAAAGCGTTCCAACAGCATTTTTAACAGCGCGGTCGTACCGTTTCATGACGGATATGCAGGTGTGTTCCGCTGCGACAGCCGTTCTGTCAGTATGGACATTTTTGCAGGATTTTCCGAGGATGGCATTCATTTTCATATTTCGGACGAGCCGATCGTCTTTTTGGGCGATAAAGAGGTGACAAAGCGGGAGTACCGTTATGATCCGCGCGTCTGCTTTTTGGAGGACCGATACTATATCACTTGGTGTAACGGATATCACGGCCCGACGATCGGAATCGGCTATACGTTTGACTTCAAGACGTTTTATCAGCTTGAAAATGCATTCCTTCCCTATAACCGCAACGGTGTGCTGTTCCCGCGCAAAATCGGCGGCAGATATATGATGCTTTCAAGACCGTCGGATACCGGTCATACGCCGTTCGGTGATATCTTTATCAGTCAGAGTCCTGATCTGGAGTTTTGGGGACATCACAGGCATGTCATGAGCGCGGTAAAGGGAGATGTGTCTGCATGGCAGAGTACGAAGATCGGGCCGGGACCCGTGCCGATCGAGACCGACGAGGGGTGGCTTCTCATTTATCACGGCGTACTCACGACCTGTAACGGCTATGTGTATCGTATGGGCGTGGCGCTGCTTGATAAAGAAGAACCGTGGAATGTGCTGGGACGCAGCCGGGATTACATTTTGGCGCCATATGAATATTATGAGTGTGTGGGGGACGTACCGAACGTCGTGTTCCCGTGCGCGGCACTCGGCGACGCATCGAGCGGACGGATCGCTGTTTATTACGGCTGTGCTGACACCGTGACGGGGCTGGCATTTACGACCGTGGATGAACTGCTTACCTATATGCGTGAGAATCCGCTTTTGCAGGACACAGTCGGTTTTTAATGGCATAAGGTAATGAACTATAGATATTCAAAAGAAGATCAGATATGATCTTAAAAAATATGTGTTTTTTCCAGAGTTGATAAAATGAGGGCGGAAATGAATCTGGTGGAGAGAATGAAGCAGCTTACGCTGCGCAGATGGATCGGCATGGCAGCCGGAAATATCATATTGGCGGTCGGCGTCTGCATTTTGAAATGGTCCGGGACCGGAAACGATCCGTATACAGGCATGAATATGGCGCTTGCAGCCGTAATCGGTCTGCGGTTCGGTGTTTTTCAGATCATCATCAATTGCTTTGTATTTTTGCTGGAGCTGTTTTTCGGGCGCAAATATATCGGCCCCGGAACGATCGTGAATTGGTTTCTGATCGGGCCGCTTGTGGATTGGTTTTATCCGGTTTTGAGACATTGGTTTTTTGGTGTGCCGTCCTCATGGGGGCAGCAGCTTGTTCTGGCTGTGCTCGGGGTGATCGTAATCAGCTTTGCCTGCTCTGTATATCAGACTGCGGACGCGGGAATTTCGCCGTATGACTCGCTTGCGATCATCGGGGAAGAACGCACGCCGATCCCGTATTTCTGGTGCCGCATGTTCTGTGACGGAGTCTGCGCGCTCGTATGCTTTCTGGCGCATGGCGTGGTCGGTATCGGTATGTTGCTCTGTGCGTTTGCCTTAGGCCCGGTCATTGCGTTTTTCAACCGATTTTTCTCAGTCCCGGTGCTTCTCGGGCGAGAAAAGAAAACGACGGCGGGCAGTTAAATTCTTATGAAAAACATCAGAAACATTTTTTCATGGCTGTATTTAGAAAGCGGATGGCGGGGGAGCAGTACGGAGGATAAGACGATTTTAAGTGAAGCGGAAGGTAGTGGGATGAAAAAACAGACGATAACGGCATTGTTTTCCTGTGACATAAAGACGGTTTAGGATATTGTTACGGATAACACGGATACAGATTGGCGGACGGAACCGTCCAGGGTTAAAGTGACGGTGAAACGAAGATCACTTTTACTGAGGAAGCTTCAGTCAAAAATCCGGTTATGAATCTCTTTGTAAAAAGTTATTTGAAAAAGCAGCAGGCGCGGTATATTGCTGATTTGAAAAAAAGACTTTACAATTCTGATAAAGTGGAATAGAATACAACTAATCAATAAGAAAATACGTTGACGGGGAACGAAGCACAACGGAATGTCTACAGAGAACGACGCCGCATATGCGAGATGAAAGCGCCTGACAGGAAATGTGCGGGAACCGCCCCCTGAGTGACTTTAACAGAGTCCGTTTGTCCTGCGTTACGGGAGAATGAGAGGCAGAAATTTTTAGAAATTTCTGCAAGCAGGGTGGAACCGCGTTCATACGTCCCTTGCATTGCATGTGTTTGCGATGCGGGGGATTTTTTTATGCGCGATCGTCAGAGAGCGGAGCGGGCAGGAAAAATCCGCTGATTAAGATTTGCTTCGCTGCTTAGCGCACAAAATGAGAACAGAAAACAAAGGCACGACCGCCATGCACAAGGGCAGATATCCGGGGACAATACGGCGGAGAAAAGATGACGGACAAAACGAAAAAGGAGGAAACAGCGTGAAAGAGAAAATGGAAGTATGGATGCAGAAACTGACTGAGGAGACCACCGTGACGAAGCGTGAACTGGCGCTCGGAGCGGCGGTCTGCACATTGGCTGGAATGGTAGTCGGCATTTTGATCGCCAAGGTCACGAATGGATTGTCATGGTCTTTAAGCATCATGAGCAATAATGGAAATGACAATGGAAATCATAACGGGAATTATGATACCGGCTGCGGAGAGAATTCGGAACCCAATCAGGATAAAAATGATTGTAAAAAGAAAAAATGCTGTAAAAAAAGAAAGTAACAATTTCTAAAAGATAAGCAGGCGTTTCTGAAACAGGAAAATGAAACAATAAAGCGAAACAACAAAGCATAAGGGAAACACAAAAGAAGAAGCATAAAAAAGAAACGCCAAAAAAAGATTTTCGAATTGTATGGAAGGAGCGAATCATCATGAAAATCACATTAAAAGACGGAAGCGTGAAAGAATATGAACAGCCGATGAGCGTCTATGAAATTGCGGCGGACATTAGTGAGGGTCTTGCGCGTATGGCGTGCGCGGGGGAGGTGAACGGCAGCGTGGTCGATCTGCGCACCGTGATAAGTGAAGACGCGTCGCTTCAGATCATCACGGCAAATGACGCGGAGGGTTTAAGGGTGATCCGCCATACAGCGTCCCATGTCCTTGCCGAGGCGGTGAAGCGGCTGTTTCCGGATGCAAAAGTGACGATCGGTCCCGCGATCGAGGACGGATTTTATTACGATTTTGACGCGGAGCCGTTTTCAAGGGAAGATCTTGACAAATTGGAAGATGAGATGAAAAAAATCATTAAAGAAGGGCATGAGCTGACACGATTTACATTGCCGAGGGACGAGGCGGTCAGGCTGATGGAAGAAAAAGGAGAGCCGTATAAGGTAGAGCTGATTCGGGATCTTCCTGAGGACGCCGAAATTTCATTCTATGATCAGGGCGGTTTTGTCGATCTCTGTGCGGGACCGCATTTGATGAGCACAAAAGGCATCAAAGCGTTTAAGCTGATATCATCTTCCATGGCATACTGGCGCGGAGACGCGTCAAAAGCGCGTTTGCAGCGTATTTATGGAACAGCGTTCAATAAAAAAGACGAGCTTGCGGCACATCTGGAAAAGCTTGAGGATGCGAAGCGCCGCGATCATAACAGGCTCGGGCGGGAGATGGAACTGTTCACGACAGTGGATGTGGTCGGTCAGGGACTTCCCCTGTTTATGCCGAAGGGAACCAAAATGATCATGAAGCTGCAGCGCTGGATCGAGGACTTAGAGGATAAAGAGTGGGGCTATGTCCGCACGAGGACGCCGCTCATGGCAAAGAGTGACCTGTATAAGATTTCCGGTCATTGGGATCATTATAAGGAAGGCATGTTCGTGCTCGGCGATGAGGAAAAGGACAAAGAAGTATTTGCACTCCGTCCGATGACCTGCCCGTTCCAGTATTATGTATACAAAAATTCTCAGAAATCTTACCGCGATCTGCCTTACCGGATGTCCGAGACTTCGACGCTTTTTAGGAATGAGGACTCCGGCGAGATGCACGGCTTAACACGCGTGCGTCAGTTCACGATCACGGAGGCGCATAATGTCATCAGACCGGATCAGGCGGAGGAAGAGATCAGAAACTGCCTACATCTGACACTTAATATCTTAAAGACGCTCGGGCTTCAGGATGAGGTAACATTCCGGCTTTCGAAGTGGGATCCGAATAACCGTGAAAAATATCTCGGTGACGAAGCGTATTGGGAGACGACGCAGAATGCTCTGCGCCAGGTGCTGATCGAGGAGAATCTGCCGTTTGAAGAAGCGGACGGAGAAGCCGCTTTTTACGGACCGAAAATTGATACGCAGGCGAAGAATGTATACGGAAAAGAAGACACGATGTGTACGGTTCAGCTTGACTGTGCAATTGCCGAAAATTTTGATATGTATTATATTGACCAGAACGGCGATAAGATTCGTCCGTATATCATTCACAGAACATCGCTTGGCTGCTATGAGAGAACGCTTGCATGGCTGATCGAGAAATATGCGGGCAAGTTTCCGACATGGCTCTGCCCCGAACAGGTCAGAGTGCTTCCGATTTCGGAGAAATATGAGGAATATGCACAGAAAGTGAAAAAAGAGCTGGAAGCAAACGGTGTGGACGTGACTGTTGACGCAAGACCGGAGAAGATCGGATTTAAGATCCGGGAGGCGCGCCTTGCAAGGCTCCCGTATATGCTCGTTGTCGGCGAGCAGGAGCAGTCGCAGGAGCTTGTTTCGGTCCGGAGCCGCTTTGCAGGGGACGAGGGACAGAAGCCGCTCTCTGAATTTATTACACAGATCTGCGAGGAGATCCGCACAAAACAGATCCGCGAGGAGCAGGCGGAGAACGTACAGCAGTAACGGCGGATCGTTGAAAGACGCGAAAAACATCGGCGGTCATGATGCGCAGGACGATCGTTTCCGGGGAAGCGACGGCTATGAGAAACCTCTGCAATTGGAAATCGGTATGACGGAGAGCGAAGTAAATGCAAACGAGGTACTTTTGGGTAGATTCCAACGGCGGCTATATCCGGGTGGCGTTTCGGGCTGACGGTACGGTAAAATCTTACGCGGGATTTTGCTAAGGAAGTGCTGATTAAATCATCGCTTCTCTAAAATCATTCTGCGAAACTGAATAGAAAGAAAAAGCTTGTCCAAACTAATAAGAGGCAGAGAGCGCATAGTTGCTCTTTGCCTCAAATTCTTGATGATGAAAAGCATGAAATGTTTAGAAAAGCATGAAATGCTTTTTGGCGTCAGTTGTTTCAGGTCAAACGGGACGAAAAGGAGGACAAGAATGGCAGAATTAAAATGTGCCGCAGTCAATTGTACCTACAATTCTGACTGCTATTGCAGCAAAGGCGATATCATGGTGGGCGGAAGTCAGGCGGAAAAAAGCAAGGACACCTGCTGCGAGAGCTTTTGCGACAGAAAAAGGGACAGCTACAGAAGCGCGCTTAATCACCCGAGTAAAACAATCTCCATTGACTGCGAAGCATGCAAATGCGTGTATAACAGCAATTATAAGTGTCATGCGCAGAGCGTGGATATCGGAGGCAGCAACGCCTGCCATTGCAAAGAAACGGAATGCGATACGTTCCGTATGGAAAAATGAAGTTTTGTTGACAGCCTGACGGCGGCGTTTGCAAATTCGATTTACGGGACGCATGACGAACCGTTTTGACAGGGCTGTGTGCAAGACGTATGAGGACGGCGATCGGCTGGCTTGAAAAGGAATATGGCTAACGGGAAGGGGCGCTCTGATTTTAGGGACGCTCCTTCTTTTTCTTTTTTATGCCGTTAGCACTTGCAGGCGGAGTTTTGTTTCGTTAAAATAAAGACAGCGTTATCTGACTGATCACGATACCGTCACATTTTGGGCGGCGGCAGGACTTTAGGATAAAGGATACTGGAAAATATGCTGTTTAATTCGTACATATTTATTTTTTTATTTCTGCCTCTTACCCTGCTCGGCTGGTATGGGCTGAACCGGCTCCGGTTTTACCGGTGCGCACAGGCGTTTTTGATCGGCATGTCGTTATGGTTCTATGCGTATTTCAATGTGAGTTATCTGCTGGTCATTCTGTTTAGCTGCGCTGTCAACTATCTGCTTAGTGCAGCTTTGGCAGGGGCAGAGAAGCGCACAGGAACGGATTCACTTGCGCGGCATAGAAGGCTGATACGGGTTTTGGGCTGTGTCTTTAATCTGGGGATACTCGGTTATTTCAAATATGCCGATTTCTTCATTGAAAATATCAACGCTGCGTTTTCTGCGGACTTTCCCCTGCGGCATATCCTGCTGCCGCTTGGCATCAGCTTCTTTACATTTCAGCAGCTATCCTTTGTGCTTGACAGATGCCGCGGAGACGCGGGGCATTACGGTATTGTGGATTATCTGACATTTGTCACGTTCTTTCCTCAGCTCATTGCAGGTCCGATCGTGCTGCACAGCGAGCTGATCCCGCAATTTCGGGATCGGGAAAAAAGGCGTTTCCATGCAGACAGCTTTGCGCGCGGAATTGCTTACTTTGTGATCGGATTGTCCAAAAAGGTACTGCTTGCGGATATGCTTGCCAAGCCCGCGGACTTTGGATTTGCGCATATTGACGGCTTGGACTCCGTATCGCTGGCGCTTTCGGCTCTCGCGTATATGCTGCAGCTCTATTTTGATTTCAGCGGCTATTGCGATATGGCGGTCGGTCTTGGCAAAATGTTTGGTGTGGAGCTGCCGCACAATTTTGATTCCCCGTATCAGGCGGTGTCCGTCCGTGATTTTTGGAGAAAATGGCACATTACGCTCGGGCGCTTTTTCACGACATATGTCTATATCCCACTTGGCGGAAGCAGACGCGGAAAGCTTAGGACCATATGTAATACCATGATCGTTTTTTCACTTAGCGGACTGTGGCACGGTGCAAATTGGACGTTTGTGGTGTGGGGCATGCTTCACGGGATCGCGGTGGCTGTCAATATCTTATTCCCGGTTTCTGAGAAAGACGGCAAAAGACATGTGCTTAGCCGTGTTGTGACGTTTTTATTTACTTGTCTGACGTTTATTATTTTCCGGAGCGATTCACTGGCGGGAGCGTTTCAATATCTGAAGGGGCTGTTTTCCATGCAGTATTTTCACAGTCTCAAAGCGGTTGCGGAGGCGGTGGAGGTGCCTGAGCTTTATATTGTGGAAAAAGGATTGTCGATGAGGGGACCGCAATATGTGACAATGCTGCATATGGCGGAGCTGTTTTTATTATTAGCGGCCGGGGTTATTTTGATCACAAGAAAAAATGCGCGGAAAAGGATCGAAGGGCGCGTGCTCACCGGACGTTTTGCCGCGGCGCTCGCGGTCTTGTTTGCATGGTCGGTTATTTCGCTGTCGGGTGTCAGCACGTTTTTGTATTTCAATTTTTAATGGGGGACATTCGCTTATCGACGCTGAGCGACTTGTTATTTCGAGGGGCGGAATGCTTGTTATTTTGAGGGAGATTAGATTGAAAAATAAGTCTGATGATTTTGCTTTTCAATCGGTAATTTGAGTCAGAGCCTCAAATATGCCCTGATCGCAGATAAGAGATCACCTGCGCGGATTTCTCGTCGCGTATCATCGCAGTAAATTGCTCTGACATGGGGATTAAAATGGAAGCTAAGAAATTTATCAGGACATTTTTCATATGGGCGGGGGGACTGCTTTTGGCGGCTGCGGCGGCCGTGGCTGTCATGGATCCGTTTTACCATTATCACACACCGCTCGGCGGTATGAAAGCGGTCGTTTCCAAAGCCGAATATCAATGTATCGGAACCGTGCGCAATTTTGAGTATGACAGTATTGTGCTCGGTTCATCGGTGGCGGAGAATTATAACAATCGCTGGTTTGATGAGGCGTTCGGAGGCAGGACGATCAAGGGGATCAAGAGCGGTGCGGCGACGGTCGATCTGGTTTACTATATGAACGAGGCGTTTGCATCGCGGAAACTTGTTAATGTCTATTATTGTCTTGACATTGCAGCGCTTTTCGCGGATGCAAAGAAGGTTTTTCCCGATGCCTCCCTGCCGCTGTATCTGTATAATCATGATCCGCTTGACGATGTGAAATATCTGTGGAATAAGACCGTGCTTTTTGAACATATTCCCTACGAACTGGCGGCGGGGCTTGACGCCGGGTTTGACGAGGGCGCTTCCTATAACTGGGCGCAGTATAAGACATTTTCCGCAGAGGGAGCGCTTTCTCATTACGACCGACCTGAAACCGTATTAACTATGAAAGCGGCGGAGACGGATGCGGCGGAAATTGACGCCAATTTAGAGCTGATCAGCGAGGTGGTGCGCGCACATCCCGAAACGACGTTCCGCTTTATTTTTTCACCTTACTCGATGCTTTGGTGGGACGAGGCATACCGGAACGGGGAGAGCGACGGATATTTGTATGCCGTGAAGCGGGCGGCGGAGGTGCTGCTTTGCTTTGAAAACGTGGAGATCTATTATTTTCAGAATGATGCCGATACCGTCACGAACCTCGATAATTACATGGATCCGATTCATTTTTCTGAGGAGATCAATCACGAGATCGTGCGCAGGATGCGGGCGGGGGAATATCGTCTGACGATGGAAAATCTGAATGAGACGCTTGAGGAGATGGCGGCGCTGATCGGGGATATTGAGGAACGGTGCTGCGACGGGATTTTTGGCGGGTAAGAAAGTTTGAAAGTTCTTTTCATACTTAGCCTCCATGCTGCGTCTGTTTTTCAGGAGCAGCTAGTGGCTTGCAGATTGAAAAATGTATTTTTTAATCTTTTATTGGCGATAGAATAGAGAGGGTCTGCGGGGGAATCAGGAGGAGGTTTCTATGCTGTATCATGGAACAGTGACCGGTGGATTGAGCGTCATCAAAGCAAATGCAAAATCCCATATGTCAGGCGGGGATGTTGCTTATTTTACGGAGGACAGATGTTACGCTTTAGTCTGCTGCCGGAGCAGGAACGAGAATTTTGTCACGATGGGGCTTAAGGATGACGGGAAGCAGCATTATTATGAGAGATTTCCGGATCAGTTGAAAATACTATATAGCGGCAGGCAGGGGTATCTTTATCTGACAGAAACGACGGCGGGGTTGAAACATACAAAAGGGCATACTTGGGAGAGCGGAAAGGATGTGGCTGTCGAACGTTGTGAAATCATTGATGACGTTTACGACGAGCTGTTAAAGGAAGTGGAAAAGGGCAATATGATCTTTCACCGATATTCGGAAATCGATCCGGCAGAGCAGAAAATGCATGCGGACTATATCAGAGAACACGCGGATGCGGACGGGGAAGAGATGAGGAGGTTTTACATTGCGCATTTTTCATCTATGTGGAGTTGAGCTGTTATGCGCCGCCCGCTGCAAAGACGCTTCGGAATGGAGATTTTTATGAAAAAATCAGGACTAGCGGAATTAAAAGAGGTCGCGGAGGAAATCACGGAAAGTGAAGACGAGACCCTGGATGGGGGGAGATTTGGGATGGCATGGAAAAGTGTTCTGACCATTGCTGTTGCTTTAGCAGCTATTCTGATCATTTATCTGACTGCCGTCCGCAAAGCGCCGGCACCGGCAGCGGGCGGAACCGGAGAGAAATTGCAGGATAGCATTCAAACTGTTGAAAATGCAGGGGAGCTGGATACAACGGAACTATAAGAAGCGAGCGATAAACCGGGATCCATTTCTGTTTCTATTGAGATTACGGAGCATTATATTCCACATAAGCGAAATTCGTTCAATCTCTACTATATTGACGAAAATCAGGTATTGTGGGGATGCGGGAACAATGAATACGGACAGTTAGGACAGGGAACACGGGATGATGATTTCCATGAAGAGTTGGTGAAGATTGCAGAGGACGTGATACATGTAGATGATTCTTATAATGGTTCTTTTGCTATTTTTCTTGCGGAGGATCTCAAGCTTTACGGCATGGGAAATGGTGCGGGAGGGGCGCTATAGCAGTATACGGCGTCCGGGCCGGAGCAATCCGCAAAGACGGACTGCTATGTAAGCGAACCATATTTACTCGCCGTAAATGTCATATATGCATGCTGCGGCAGAGATGACATTGTCTGTCTGAAAGAAGACGGGACAGTCTGGACTTGGGGAACGGTTTATAGCGGGTATTTTGTGCCAAGCCCCAAGAAGTTGTTTGAAAGCGCAGTTTTAGTCACAGGCGGTCAGTACCATCATGCGGCATTGCTTCCGAATGGGACGGTATGGACATGGGGCTATAACGGGGAAGAAAACTGCGGTGTTGCAGACCCAAGTCTGGTCAGCGATCCGACGATGGTCGCAGAGGATGTCGTTATGGTTTGGACAGACCTTGTTGTGGAGGGGAATCCACAGCCGGATGCGTCGGTGTCTGCGCTCGCATGGACGGGGCGTCTGAAATATGAGGAATACTATACCATTTCAGAGTATGCGGCATGGCCCTATTATCTATCCAATACCGTGATCCGGAAATCGGACGGTTCCTATTGGGTATGCGGAGAGAATGTGGGAACTGAAGAAAAGCTCGTACATGGTGTGGAGGGGGATTATTCTATCATTTGCAGTTATGAATTTGTGAAGTGCGAGTAGTTAAATGCTAAGAATAATGGTTATGATTTTGACGATTTTGACGATGATGATGCTGGAAATGCAATATTCTGGTGGCTTTTATAGTTGAAAAGTGATATAATATGCAGAATTAAAAACGAATATTGTTGACTATAAAATTATGAAAGAATTTGATTGTCATGGAAAACATATGATTACAGTGAAGATTGGTAATTTTGTACACGTTATGGATTATTCTGATTAGTAGTTGATTTATGGAAGAAATTATCAGAATAGATGGAAAAAGAAAGTTGACTTCAACAAATTTGATTATGTTAATGGATGTAGAAAAGAAAGGGTGTCTTAGAAGAAGGATTTTATCGGGAATTACAAGGCAAAAGAGGAACGATTATGGATAATATGCTTGAAATGATAAAACAAATGCAGAATTTAAAAGAAATGTATGGTACAGAGGAAAGGAATTATCCGTATTATCACACGACATTTGTGGTTGAAAGCCTTAATGAATTTGTAGATATTATAATGGGCTTTGAAAAAAATATGAGAAGAAATAAGTCAAATATAGAAAAAATGCTATTTAGAGGAATGGCTAATGAAAGCTGGGAATTAATTCCTTCCATTGCGAGAAACAGAAATCTTGAGGTAAATGAAAAGGAACTGATTCATGAATTTAAATATAGATATCCAGACATTTTTATGAGTCTAAATACAAATTTTGAGAAATTATCTTATATGCAGCATTATGGATTGCCAACAAGATTATTAGATTTAACAGAAAATCCAATGATTGCACTTTACTTTGCATGTAGTGAAATGAAAAAACGAAATGGGAGAGTTTTATGTTTATTGGATTATATTAATTCATATATGAATGTGTACGCAAACATATTATGTGATATAGCATGTAATAGTAGCATAAATGAAGAGATTGACTTATATACCAAAAAGTATAATATATCAGCATATGATTTTATACACGAAATGTATACAGGGTATCCTTATGTTTTAATAAAACCTCCATATTGGAACGAAAGACAAAAAAGACAAAAATCGATATTTCTCATTTTTAGTAGTTTGGTTTCTGATGCGTATGGACAAGCAATTTATTACGGTTATGATTATGATATTGAAACAACAGTACGATTATCTATAGAGGAACATGAAGACTTTGTTAAGATATTTGAAAATAGTAAATGGAAAACGGATAGCTATTTTACAGAAAAATATTCTAATAAAAAAACATTATCATTTGTTTTAGACAGATATTCATGGGGGGTGATGAATGATAGCTATCAACAAGAAGACATTAATTTAAAAGAGAAAAAATTTGCAAATCGATTTAGATTACATGGACAGCTTGAATCTATGGAAGAAGATAAAATTGAAGAAGCTTTTTGTAGCATTATTATACCTGCAAAGCACAAAAATGGTATATTGAAACAATTGGATTCTATTGGGATTAATGAGTCATTTGTTTATCCAGAAATAGCTTATGTTGCGAATGAAATAAAGAATAAATATATATGAAATAATTGTTTTAAAAGCTGAGGAAAGAAAAAGATGTTAAAATATCTTAGAAAAGATACATTAGATAAGAATATGAAACAAGATCATATAAGAAGTTGTGACAAAAAAACAGGAATACCAATGCATATGAAACATTACATTGAGGATAGAACTGGTTTATCCTATGATGATGTCAGAATTTATTATAATTCAAATAAGCCGAGCCGATTTAAGGCGTTGGGATATACTCAGGGGGATAATGTATATCTTAAGCGAGGTCAGGAAAATCACCTTATGCATGAGTTGTTTCATGTTGCACAACAAAGGAAAGGTCTTGTAAGACCAACGTCAAAAATTGGCGAATATGTCATTAATGATGATATAAAATTAGAAAGGGAGGCTGAATTATGTGAAAAGCAATATAAAACAGATGTGCCAGCTCAAATGTTACGCGAAGCAGTTGCTAATGGAAGTAAGATAATGGGAAAAGATGGATTGTTCGAACAGAGTTTGAAATATCATACATATGCATACTTTAAATTAGAGGGGTATAAGGGTGATGTGGTATGGAGCAATTGTGAACATTGGATGTCAAAAGGAGGAGGCGATCATGCCGAGGATGCTATTTGTGATTATATTGAAATATTAGATTGGAACAATATTGATTTACATGATAAAGAGCTTACCATTTATTTGAGTACATCTCCATGCCAAAGATGTCAAGAACGTTTAAATGAAATAAGTGAACTGTATGGATTGAGAATAAATGTAATTTGCGCAAGAGAGTATAGAGGTGCAAAGGGCGGCGGAGCAGGAGATAGCAATAGCCGACAATATTCCCAAAGGTTGCTGGGCGGCGAGGAAGCTGATATATTGTTGCAATTATGATAAGATTTGAAGATATTGTTTCAGGTAGTAAAATTAGATATTTAAGGAGGAAAATTCTTTTGAAAACAGAGAAAAATTGTGAGTCATGTGAGTTTTACAGCCAAGTTTGTATGGGATATGGGAAAAGAACAGATAACGGGGAATATACGTATGGAATGCCAATAGATGAGGCGATGAAAATGTTTCCTAATGGCTGTAGTGATTGGGGAAGTTCGTTAGGAGCTTACATGGAGAAGAATGAAAAATAATAAAGATATGGTTTTGGAAGTAGAAAGCATTTAGAATAAAAATCTAGATGCTTTTTATTATACAAAAAATTACATGATCAAGGAGGTTTCGGTATGAGTGTAGTTGTGGCAATGAATGAGGAAACAAGGAGAATGGAACAGTATAACATATAGTGGTAAATATTAAGCCACTTATTATTGTAAGTGATGGACTCGGAATAGAGAAGAAGATATATGAAGAGATGTGATTCTCAATTTCAAGGCAATCAGAATAATATCAAAATTAAACATCTAAATCTGTTTGGTGAATATTTATGAAAAATGGAGATATGATTAAAGAAAAGATATTTAGTGTCAAAATAACAAAAATTTGTGAATATGTAGGTATATCAAAACGATTTATGCACAAGGCAAGAAAAACATGCGCAACAAATCTGTTAAATAGTGGAGTAATACTATAGCTAGGGCATACGAACATTGAGACTACAAACCAACATTTTGATAACACGACATATGATGAGGCTCATAAACAAATAGAAGACGCAATCATTTAGTAAAAAATCGAACATATGTTTGATTACCTTTTGATTACCTCCAAAAATAAAAATCCTAAAACCCCGGTAAAATCAAGGGCTTCAGGATTCGTCAGAGTAGCGAGAGGGGGATTTGAACCCTCGACACCGCGGGTATGAACCGCGTGCTCTAGCCAACTGAGCTATCTCGCCATAGAATATGGGACCTATAGGGCTCGAACCTATGACCCTCTGTTTGTAAGACAGATGCTCTCCCAGCTGAGCTAAGATCCCATATGAATGATACAGATTAATGATCTGTATTGCAAATCTTGATCTGTATGCAGACCTTTGATCTGTATGTAAACCTTTGATCCGCATACAAACGCTTAACTGCATTGCCTAGTATACAATCATGACGGGTGCTTGTCAAGCACTTTTTTGAAAATCCATGATACCTGCTGCCCCAAATATCTGATTCTCCAAAATCCTGCTCTCTTCACTTTTTGAGATTCCGTCATTCTTCAATCCCACAATTCCGAAGATATTCGCCGGAATTCTTTTCTAATTCTCCGCACCTGCGACAAGAAGCTGTTCCACGATTTCGGTATAACCCGCCTCTGATGCATAGTATAGCGCGCTGTGCTGGTCGTTATCCACGGCGTTGACATTTGCGCCCGATTCGATGAGCATGGCGGTAAAGTCGTTTTTGGCGTTCCGCGCTGCCAGGATCAACGGAGTCTGACCGTCGAATGCTTTCTGATCAATGCCCGCGCCGGCTGTAAGGAGCGCTTTTCCGGTAAAGAGATCGCCGTTTATCGCAGCGATGTGCAGAGGATAGACACCGTCGTGGTTTGCAATATCCGTTTTCGCACCGGCGGAAAGGAGCAGCTCTGCGATCATTAAGTTGGATTTGCGGACAGTCAGCAACAGGGGCGATTCGCCGTCGTCGTTTAACTTGTTGACGCTTTCGGGGTCTTTTTCCAAAAGAACTTTGACAACCTCGCTCTGATCGTTCCAGCATGCGTGGTGAAGCGGCGTATTGCCATAGGAATCGGCGTGGTCTTCTTTCGATGCAGAGAGCGCTGTTACCAGTTCCCGCAGTCCGGCAGCAGTCGCGTAGTCGATTGCCATACGGTTTGAGTTATCCTTGATCGAAATATCAATATCCGGATGCTGAATCAGCTTTAGGGCAGCATCCGTCTTGCCTTTCTGCGCGAGCACCATCAACGGGGTCACGCCGTTATTGTCGGTGCAGTTTACATCCGCACCGTTCTCGGTCAGCATGGAAATGATCTGCGCATTGCCGCTGTCTGCCGCAAAATGCAGCGGCATGCGGTTTTTCTGATTGGCGAGGTTGACGTCTGCGCCGTTCTCTATCAGCAGCTTTACCAGATCACGTGAACTTTTTAAGCAGGCATAGATCAGCGGCGTGTTACCGGTCTCGTCACGCTTATTGACGTCTATGCCGCCGCGTTTCAGGAAGGTCAGTACCACGCTTTTTTGATTATTTTTGCATGCCTGTAAGAACATATTGTCTAACTGCATAATGAATCTCCTTGTCTTGGTAGTATGGTCAATATGGTATGTAGGAGCAAAAGCGTCGCTGCCGTTGGTCATGCATCCATCATCATTTCGATCGCATCCGAAAAACCGCGTCCAGCAGCAAGATCCATCGCAGTCTCGCCTTTGTTATTTTGGATCGCGGCATCGGCGCCGGAACGCAACAGATAGCGTACAACCTTTTCGTTGCTGTTTTTGCATGCCAAAAGAAGAGGTGTGTTGCCGTCGCTGTCCTGAACGTTTAATTCTGCGCCAGCCTTGATCAGTGCTTTATCCGAGTCTCCGATCGCAAGCACAGCCAGATGAAGGGGGCGCTTACCGTCGTTGCCTGTGGCTTCGATATTGGCTCCGCACTCGATCAGCTTCAGCGTGATCGAAAGATTATCATAAGCATCCGCCTTGTCAAAGCTGTCCCGGCTGTCGGTCAGGGAACGAAGCAGAACCGTGTAGCCTGCGGAGTCGGTAAGTTCGTATTCTTTTAACATTGAAAGGATCTCGCATTTCCGGTCGAATATGGGATGATTAAACTGCCGCTGCTGGAAAAAACGGAACGGATAGCGGATCAGGGAAAAGATCGGCGGGTTGCCCTTGGCGTCGCAAAGCGTTTCGTCCGCACCTGCTTCAAGCAGCATTTTGGCGATCTCTACATTTCCGTGACGGCATGCCAGTGCAAGCGGAGTCACACCGTCCATTTTCAGCCAGTAGCTGTTGCCGCCGACAGGAGATGTGCCCTGGATATTGACATCGGAGCCGCTGTCTATGAGTGCGCGGGTCAGCCGTATGTGATTGTGCATGGCGGCATACATCAGCGGCGAAATGCCGAACCGGTCTGTCTTATCTAAAAGAGAAAGATCGTAGTGCTTTGCGAGATAAACTGCTGTTTCGAGTTCTTCTTCCGTGCCGCTGTCATTCGGGCTTTGTTCTCTCCATACATTTTTGGGCAGATAATCGGAGTCCTTATATTCTTTTTTTGCCGCGAGCAGCAAAGCGTTATCACCGTCGCTTGTTTCGGAGTAGATATCCGCGCCGAGTTCCACGAGCTTTCCAATGACTGCGGGAGAGACCCAGTCTGTCACCGCCTTTAAGATCAGGCAGTCTTTTTTGAGCAGCTTTGTGTTGATATCAAAGCCCTTTGAGATCAGATATTCCACGAATTTGGTATCCGTTTTTTCCGTACGCAGGGAACGAAGGGCGAGTTCGACGACCGCTTCGAGATCGTCGTCATCATAAAAATCGATTTCATTCAGGTGTTCTTCCATGATCGGAATCGCACCATAGCATTCAGCGGGATCGCCGCCCCTGAAAAAGCACATTTCCAACTGCTGTTTGAGTGCATGATCCATAGTTAGCCTCCATGCTACGACTGTATTTTAGGAGTAGCGAATGGCTTAAGTTTTGGCGTAGCTCAAAACTTTTCTCCTGTCCGGCTTTTATTTGGTAAAAGCTGCGCCGGTCCACGGTGCTGTATGTGAAAATACTAGCACTTTGAGAGTGCGAAGTCAAGGAAGCGGGGGCTTTCAGGACGGGAACCTCAGGGTTGAAAAGTTTTTGCTTTACATTTCATGCTAAACATATTATAATAAAATTGTTTTAGAGAACGGAATGATTGTTTTATGGAAATGCGCAGATATAGTTCATTGGTAGAACACCAGCTTCCCAAGCTGGGGAGGCGGGTTCGATTCCCGTTATCTGCTTCACGGTAAAAGAGCCGGAAAACCGCAGGGGACATTGCAGAGTCAGCGGTTTCCGGCTTTTTTCTATGTTGCTTCTGCAGGAGAAAGAAGTATGCGGATAAACGTTCTGATTGGAGATTTTTTCTGCGATTTGAGGTGATGTAAGTGACGGTCGGCCGGCGTATACAAGAGAAAGGTTTTTCCGGTTACCGTCTGTCAAAAGAGAGCGGGGTGCCATGGACCACCTTGACGGATATCTGTTCCGGAAAGACAAACATGGAACGGATGCTGACAGGAAAGATTACATGCCGGTGAGAGCAGGACGGACAATGGCATCATTCGTATGGGTGCAGAATATCAGGTTTGTGGTCGGGACGGGTATTCTGCTTGTGATAGAGGAGTGTCTATATGGAAAAAAAGAATGAATATCAGCATGTGACGCATGAATTCGGACCGGTGTTTGATTCCGGCTCCGACGTGATCATCCTGGGCTCGTTTCCGTCGGTGAAATCAAGAGAGCAGCAGTTTTACTATGGGCATCCGCAGAACCGTTTTTGGAAAGTGATCGCGGCATTGTGCGGTGAAGCGGTTCCGTGTACGGTGGATGAGAAGAAAGCGCTTCTTCTCGCACATCATGTCGCGCTTTGGGATGTGATCGCTTCCTGTGACATCATTGGTTCGAGCGACAGTTCTATCCGCAATGTGGCCGTCAATGATATTCGTGAGATTACAAAGCGCGCACCAGTCCGCGCCATTTGCTTAAACGGGAATAAGGCATATCAGTTATTTGCAAAATATATGGGATGGCAGACGACGCTCCCGGTCGTGAAACTGCCTTCAACAAGCCCGGCGAACGCCGCGTGCAGTCTGGAACGGTTACAGTCGGAGTGGCGGGCTCAGATTGGAGAATTGATCAAATAGAAGTTTCCGGTTTTGTGTACAATATTTATAGGATATAGCGGAATTTTTAACGCCATAGGTCATTTGCTATGAATTTCCGCTTGTTGTGGAAATCATAAAACAGGGCAGAATATAGATACAGAAAGGACAATCGCGGTAATGAGAATTGGAACAGGATACGACGTGCATCGCCTGGTGCAGGGGCGAAAGCTGGTTATAGGAGGCGTAGAAATCCCATATGAAAAGGGACTGCTCGGACATTCGGATGCGGACGTGCTCGTGCATGCGGTTATGGATGCACTGCTTGGCGCCGCGGCGCTGGGGGACATTGGAAAATTGTTTCCGGATACGGATGATACCTATAAAGATATATCCAGTCTGCTCCTTTTGGAAAAGGTCGGGAATGAACTGGAAGAACATCTATTTTTTGTAGAGAATATTGATGCGACGATCATTGCGCAGGCGCCCAAGATGCGTCCATATATTGACGAGATGCGTGCGCGTATTGCAGGCGCGCTTGGGATTACGGAAGAGCAGGTCAATGTCAAGGCGACGACCGAGGAGGGGCTTGGTTTTACGGGAAACGGTGAGGGAATCGCGGCGCAGGCGGTCTGTATGTTGACCTCGCCGGTCCGTGTGACAAACGAGGATGTGACGGCGCCTGCCTGCGGCGGATGTTCGGGCTGCCCGAAGAAAGACGCGTGAGTATATGCGATATGCAAAGGAACCTGAGTAAGGAAATATGCGCAAGAAAGCCAATACAAAGAAGACCGGGCAAAAAAATGTGCGCAAGAAAATCTATGCAAAGGAGCCTGCGTAAGAAAGCATTCGCAAAGAAACCGACTGTAAAGAAACCTATGAAAGTGGCGGGTGAAGCGCGATAAGAAAAGAAATCGATTTTATGAAGAAGGACAGCATGGAGCTGCCTTTGGGTCCGCAGGGAAAATTACAGTATGAGAAGCTGACCGATGCGGCAGGACAGCGCACAAGGACGCTTTGGGAGCAGATCTTTACAGAAGATACAGAGTCGTTCCTTACTTATTATTATGGGGAAAAGATACCGGATGCACAGATTCATGTGCTGAGCGATGAGAGCGGACAGATCGTGTCCATGGTACATGCCAATCCGTACATTGTCATGCTGCACGGTGTACGCCGGAAGTCATACTATATCGTAGGGGTGGCGACGGCACAGCCGTACCGTCATCGGGGGTGCATGGCATTTTTATTGCAAAAAGCGGTATGGCAGGCAAAGAGCGAAGGCTGTCCGTTTGTGTTTCTGATGCCGGCGGACGCGGCAATTTATGAACCGTTCGGCTTCCGGTATGGGGCGCGGGGAGCGCTGTGGGAACGGAGCGCGGAACTGAAAACACTCATGGAGCAGTGTGATGCAAAAGCGGCAGGCGCTTTCAAATCTGCCTGTGTGCAGGCATATAAGGACGTTCTCGGATCTGCATGTGTTCCGGCGTATAAGGATGCTTCGGGATATCGGCTTACGGTTTATTCTGATGAAGATGCCGGGGCGCTCGCGGCATATGCGGCTAAGATGCTGGCGCGGCGCTATGACACCTACTGCGTGCATGACGAGGCGTATTTTGAACGATTGAGCAGGGAGCTTGCAAGTGAGAACGGCGCGCTTTATCTACTTTGGAAAAAAGAAAACAGCGGGATATGCGCATCGGAAGAGCGTGTGTGGCGGCTTTGCGGGTACTTTTGTTACGCATGCGAGGAAAATGAATTTATGCAGGAAGTCATGGTGGAGCGCAGGGCAGAGTACTTATTTATCAAAAAGAACGAGGAGAACCGCATCATGTTCCTTCCGTTGGAAGAATCCCGTGCTTACGGACGCGCCTATTTTCCGGAAATGGTGTAGCTGTTCCGGACGGGAATGGAGCGTTTTCGTGTAAGCGCTATTGACAATTTGTAAGTATTTGTTATTCTATTATAGAAAAAAGTCTCATAGGAAAAGACTGGGAACGGATAGAGTAAGCTTTTCGTAATGGCAGAGCCGTCCACAAAATGGCGAAGCGCGTCACGGTAACAGAGAGGGAATGCCGTCGGCTGTAAGCATTCCTTACACGGACTAAGCTGAAGTGCATCCGGGAGTCGATGAGGTGAAAAGGGAGATTCCGTCCGAAAGGCGTCACCGTCAGACGGAGGGAACCGGTCGAATTAGCTTCATACGGGTTACGGCGTTATTCGTATCAAGGGAAGGGCGTTTACAGCGCTCTTACATAGAGTGGAACCGCGGAAATACTTCGTCTCTATACATGGCATCGGAAAGACTTGTCCATCATGCTTTCTGACGTTCATAGAGGCGGAGCTTTTTTTGATTTTGACGGCGGAGCGGTATGTAGGGCGGAACCGGGGAAACGCTGAATGAGAAGTAAGTTTGAAAGTAAACTTTCAAACTACTTATTGGCGGCAGTACCGCAAGCGCAGCTTGCGGTATGCAAGAGTATAAAAATGATAAAGAGGAAATCATGGGATTTGTCAGCAAAATAAAAAATGAAATCAAAGTGATCAGAGAGCGTGATCCGGCGATCCACTCTAATATGGAAGTGTTTCTTTATCCGAGTTTCAAAGTGATGATCCATTACAGGATCGCGCATAAACTTTACCGGAAGGGACATTACTTTTGGGCGCGCTATTTCAGTCAGCGCGGTGTCAGAAAGACGGGCATAGAGATTCATCCCGGCGCGGAGATCGGAGAGGGATTTTTTATCGATCACGGCAACGGCGTCATCATCGGGGAGACAGCAAAGATCGGCAATAACGTCACAATGTATCAGGGCGTGACGCTTGGCGGAACCGGAAAAGAACAGGGAAAGCGCCATCCGACGATCGGGGACAATGTAATGATCAGCGCGGGAGCCAAAGTGCTTGGTTCTTTTACCGTGGGCGAAGGCAGCAAGATCGGTGCGGGGAGCGTCGTGCTGAAAGAGGTGCCGCCCAATTCGACAGTCGTTGGTGTTCCGGGGCGCGTTGTGCGGCGCGATAATCAGGCGCTGCCGCGGGAGGATTTGGATCAGGTACATCTGCCCGACCCGGTTTCCGAGGATATTCTACTTTTGAAAAAAGAAAACAATCTGCTCGCAGAGCGAATCGCGCAGTTAGAAAGGAAGATGGAAGAACTGCCAACAACAGAAAAAGCCGTAAAGAATGGAAATAAAGAAGAAAAGACTTAAACAGCGGGAAAGGACAGGGAAAGACAGAAAGAGCAGATAAGGACCGCAAAGAGCGGAAAAAAATTGAAAGAGCAGGAAAACGACGAAGCAATCACAAACAGGAAAGGATGACACAGCATGAAGATTTTTAACACGCTTTCAAGACGAAAAGAAGAATTTGTCCCGTTGGAGCCGGGAAAAGTGAAAATGTATGTATGCGGACCGACCGTGTACAATCTGATCCATATTGGTAACGCGCGTCCGATGATCGTGTTTGATACAGTCAGAAGATATTTTGAGTACAAGGGCTATGAAGTCAACTTTGTGTCTAATTTTACCGATGTTGATGATAAGATTATTAAAAAGGCGAATGAGGAGGGCGTGGAAGCCGGCATCATTTCCGAGCGCTATATTGCGGAGTGTAAAAAGGATATGCAGGGTATGAACGTGAAACCCGCGACGACCCATCCGCAGGCAACCAATGAAATTGACGGTATGATCGCAATGATCGGCGCGCTGATCGAACGGGGGCATGCTTATGCGGCGGCGGACGGGACTGTGTATTTCCGCACGAGAAGCTTCCGTGAATATGGAAAGCTTTCCCATAAAAATCTTGACGATCTTCAAAGCGGTATGCGCGCGCTGCTTGTTTCGGGGGAAGCACAGAAAGAGGATCCGCTTGATTTTGTGCTTTGGAAACCGAAAAAAGAAAATGAACCTTACTGGGAGTCTCCGTGGTGCGACGGCAGACCCGGCTGGCATATCGAATGTTCTGTCATGAGCAAGCGCTATCTGGGGGACGAGATCGACATCCATGCGGGCGGCGAAGATCTGATATTCCCGCATCACGAGAATGAGATCGCACAGAGCGAAGCGGCGAATGGAAAGACGTTTGCGAAATATTGGATGCACAATGCGTTTTTGAACATTGATAATAAAAAAATGAGCAAATCCGAGGGTAATTTCTTTACGGTGCGCGACATTTCGGAAAAATACGACTTACAGGTGCTCCGTTACTTCATGCTTTCCGCGCAGTACCGGACGCCGCTAAACTTCAGCGCCGAGCTGATGGAAGCGGCAAAGAACGGTTTGGAGCGCATCGTGACCTGCGCGCACAACCTGACCTATCTCATGGAGCACGCGTCGCCACAGAATGTATCTGCACAGGACAATACGGCGGAAGAAGCTGCACCGGACAAAATACGTGCTAAGGAGCGCGAATGTCTGCAGGGCGCGCAGCAGTTCGTCACGCGTTTTGAAGAGGCGATGGACGATGATTTCAACACGGCGGACGCGATTTCGGTCGTGTTCGAGCTTGTGAAATACATCAATTCTCATGTGGACGGCAGCAGTTCCAAAGAACTTTTACAAGCACTTTATGATATGCTGTATAAGCTGACGGATGTACTAGGGCTGATCGTGGAGAAAAAAGAAGAGATTCTTGACGAGGACATTGAGCGTCTGATCGCGGAGCGGCAGGCAGCGCGGAAGGAGAAAAACTTTGCGCGTGCGGACGAGATCAGAAACGAGCTGCTTGAGAAGGGTATTGTGTTAGAGGATACCCGTGAGGGCGTAAAATGGAAGAGAGCCTAGGGCTGTATGCCTATATCAAAAATCAATTCGGCGAGAAGGATGTGGACGTGCGCACCTATTCTCCGCTTACGCTTGCCTTTATCGGAGACGGTGTGTTTGATCTGATCGTGCGCGCATATGTAGTCGGGCGGGGAAACCGTCCGGCGCATATTTTGCATAATGAAAAGAGCAGGATCGTCAAGGCGGCGTCACAGGCGCGCATGGCGGAACTGCTTCATGATTCTTTGACATCGAAGGAACAGGAAATCTACCGCCGGGGCAAGAATGCGAAGCCGGCAAACACTGCCAAAAACGCGACGCTGACCGATTACCATAAGGCGACGGGCTTAGAAGCACTCTGCGGGTATCTGTTTATGACCGGACAGACTGCGCGTCTCATTGAGCTGATCCGGCGCGGCATGGAGCTGACCGGACAAGCGTAAGGCGCGGTTATGGATAGGACGAAAGCGCTGTACCGCGAAAAGAGCGGCAGGAAGCGGAAGCATGTCCTGCAAAAACATAGGCAGGCAAATGCCCAATAACGCAGGCAGGAAGAAAGGAGCTGACATGAGTTACTCGGAATTTACGATAGAAGGAAGAAACGCCGTGCTGGAGGCATTTCGCTCGGGCAAAACCATAGACAAGCTTTATGTACTGGACGGCTGTCAGGACGGTCCCGTTCTTTCCATTAAACGGGAAGCCAAAAAGCAGGATACTCTGCTAAAATATGTGACGAAAGAGCGCCTGGACCAGCTTTCCGGGACAGGAAAGCATCAGGGCGTGATCGCGGTCGCGGCGGCGTATGAATATGCTTCGGTAGAAGAGATTCTGGCGAAGGCAAAAGAAAAAAACGAGCCGCCGTTTGTTTTTTTGCTGGATAATATCGAGGATCCGCACAATCTTGGCGCAATCATCCGCACCGCAAACCTTGCGGGCGCACACGGCGTCATTATCCCGAAAAACCGCGCGGTCGGACTGACGGCGACGGTTGCGCGCACTTCGGCGGGCGCACTGAATTATACGCCGGTCGCGCGTGTGACCAACCTTGCCAAAACCATTGAGGACTTAAAAAAAGAAGGACTTTGGTTTGTCTGTGCCGATATGGACGGAGAGATCATGTACCGGCAGAATCTGACAGGACCGATCGGACTTGTGATCGGCAGCGAGGGTGAGGGCGTCGGCAGACTGGTGAAAGAGAAATGTGATTTTACGGCGTCCATTCCGATGAAGGGCGATATTGATTCGCTGAACGCATCGGTTGCGGCGGGCGTGCTTGCTTATGAGATCGTCAGACAGCGGCTTGGCATGTGACAGACTTTCAAATTGCCAGACAGGTTTAGCACACTATGCCGGGAAAGGAGCGTCCATGAAAGAGGACTATGCGGGGTATACGGATGAGGAACTGATCGACCGCCTGCGGGACGGTGAGACGGATATCACGGATTATCTGATGGAAAAATATAAGAATCTCGTGCGCAGCAAAGCAAAGACCATGTTTATCCTCGGCGCGGACAATGACGATCTGATCCAGGAGGGGATGATCGGACTTTATAAGGCAGTGCGCGATTATGACAGCGGGCGGGACGCGGGATTCCATACATTTGCGCAGCTCTGCATTACGAGACAGATGTATACGGCGGTGCAGGCATCCGGCAGGAAAAAGCATTCCCCGCTCAACTATTATACATCCCTTTACGCGGACGCGTATGAGACGGGCGGCGAGGAAGCGGTCAGCAGATTGTCGGAACAGCTTGCATCCGAAAGCTATGAGGGAAAAAATCCTGAAGAAATGATGATCGAGAGCGAGGATGCCAAGCGTCTGGAGCAGGAGATCGAGACGACGCTGTCGCCGTTTGAAAGACAGGTGATGGAGCTCTGTCTGACCGGCATGGGATATATCGAGATCGCGCGCATTTTAGGAAGGACTGAGAAAGCCACGGATAACGCGCTGCAGCGCATTCGCGCAAAGCTGAGAAAGTATGCGGGAAAAGAATAGGGATCTTGCAGAGCGGATAACGGGCAGGACACATAGCTGGCAAAGCGGATAACGGGCGGACGGCAGAAAGGTAAGAGATCATGAATGTGGAAAAAAAGCGTCGGTTCCGGCTTTATGATAAGACAAAGATTGACTGGGAACATTTGTTATACGGGCGGCGCGCGTTATTTGCACTGCTCATTCCCGTAATCGTCGAGCAGCTCTTAAACTCCCTGATGGGCATGGTGGATACGATGATGGTGAGCAATGTCGGCAGTGCGGCGATATCGGCGGTGTCACTTGTCGATTCTGTCAATAACCTTGTCATTCAGGTGTTTTCGGCGCTGGCTGCCGGTGCGACCATCATCTGCGCACAGTATCTCGGAAAAAAAGACCGTGAGGGCTGCAACCGCGCGGCGGGACAGGTGTTTCTGACGGTGACGGTCATTTCCGTAGTACTGACGGTGCTCTGCATCGTATTTCGCGCGCCCTTGCTGTCTCTGGTGTTTGGAAAAGTGGAGAAGGAAGTCATGTCTGACTGCCTTGTCTACTTTTTGCTGACGGCGCTGTCTTATCCGTTCATGGCACTTTTCAGTACGGGTTCCTCGCTCTACCGTGCGGCGGGCAATTCGCGGTTTCCGATGGCAGTGTCAGTCATTTCCAATATCGGAAACGTGGCGGGGAATGCGATCTTTATTTTTGGGCTGCATATGGGAGTGGCGGGTGCCGCGCTCTCGACATTGCTCTCCAGAGTCGTCTGCACGCTTGTGATCCTGATCGCGCTCAGAAGACCGGGTCAGGAGATCATATTCCGAAACTATCTGCGCATCCGTCCCGACTTTCGTATCATCAGTATGGTTTTGGCAGTCGGAATACCGTCGGGGATTGAGAACGGCATGTTTCAGTTCGGAAAGCTTGCGATCCAGTCAACGGTTTCTACGATGGGAACTGCGGCGATCGCTGCGCAGGCAATGACGATCATTTTGGAAATGCTGAACGGAATCGGGGCGATCGGCGTCGGAATCGGGCTGATGACAGTGGTGGGACAGTGCATCGGCGCGGGAAGAATTGAGGAGGCGAAATATTACATTGTCAAACTGACGGTTTATGCCGAGGCGATTTTGGCGGTAAGCTGTGCGCTGACGCTTCTGCTCACAAAACCGGTCATTCTGCTTGGCGGCATGGAGGCGGAGAGCGGCAGGCTTTGTATGGAAATGATGATCGCCATTACGATCGTGAAGCCAATCGTGTGGGTTTTGTCCTTTATTCCGGGGTACGGTATGCGCGCAGCGGGGGATGTTGGTTTTTCAATGGTAGCGTCAAGCGCTACGATGTGGCTGTGCCGTGTGGCGCTCTGCATTTATCTCGTGAGGGCGTGGGGATTTGGACCGATGGCGGTCTGGATCGGAATGTTTGCGGACTGGACCGTCAGGAGTATCCTGTTTGGCTGGCGTTTTGTAAGCGGGCGGTGGCTGAAGCATCAGGTACTGAAACCGGCGGCGTGAGCGAAGAACGAGGGATGAAAAAAGCAGTAATGCATGGTATCTTATATCCAAAATAATTTTGATGGTATCTATGGGGACTTATCTATGATACATGATAGATTGTAAAAAATTTGGAAATAGAAAATATTTTCTGAATCAGGAATTGTATTGATTTTGTTACAAGCTGCGACGCGTCGCAACTTGTAATGTGGTCACATTTTCTTGTATGATTGCCAATGAAAAACGGGATTTGCAACGAGCAGGAGAATGGGAAATGAGTCATTACAGTGGAGCAATTTATGAAAAAAGGACAATGGAGAATCGGTGCTGCAGTCTTGCTGATGGCATCTGCTTTTCTGTCGGGCGGCTGCACAGGCGGTCATAACGCAGGGACATCAGGGAAATCGAATGAAGGCGGGTCATGCTGACAGAGCAGGATGATCCGGGGGTTTTGATCTATGGAAAGACCGGAATGGGCAAGGCGCACGGGATCGTCGTTGACGCATGGTTTACCGGCTTTGCCGAAAGGGAAGACAGAATGGTCTATTTCTGCATTTGGCTCGTATTTACAAAAGACTATCGACATGCAGGCTGCTTTTTCTTTGCTTTTATAAAAGCAGGCGGGACGGAGAGTGGAGGAATATGAATAAGAAAAATATAGAAGAAGCCATATGCGGTTATCCGCCCGGAGAGGAATGCGCATTGTGCGGCGGGTGCTGCTGTAAGGAGCATGGCTGTGTCCTTGCACCGGAGGATCTGATGCGCGTGTTGTCGGGTGTAACGCCTGCTGCCGCTTCTGCGGAACCGTCCCTTGCTGTGCATCCTTTTGCTGAGGATTCTGCGGGACTGTTGTCAGCGGCACCTGCTGCCTCGGAAGCGTTCAATGCCGCGCTGCCTGCTGCCGTTGGTTCTGCGGTATCTGCAGCGCCGCTTAAAGAGCATGAAGGCGTGCGGCAGGATGTCATACCTGAGCGCGGTGCGTTTCTTGCACTTTTGCAGGATCAGGAGAAAGGTCTCTATGCGATCGAGTATGTTTCGACGCCGCAGGGAGCCTGCTTCTATGTCAGGATGCGTCATAAATGCTATACATTCATCGGCGTGGAGGCGATGGGAGAGTGCGCTGCACTTTGCGAAAACGGCTGCATGTTTTCTATGGAAGAGCGTCCAAAAGGAGGCAGAATGTTGAAAAGCAGCCCTGACAGGAGGTGTGTGCAGCATTACACGGCACGGCAGATTGCTGCGGATTGGGAACCGTATCAGGAGCTGCTTTCGGGAATTTATCGGGAGTACGCTGTGCGCATGAGGGATGACGGAACCTTCGACCGCTGTGACGAGGACTATTTTGCATGGCTGAGAGAAACGCGCTGCTCACAGCGCAAATCCGGAGCGGAAAACGCTTGCATCAGCGTTTCCGAATGATGAGAGCACACGTATTAAAATATACAAGCAGGAGTTCCATAACAGATCATATTGAATAAAATCCATCAAAAATAAAAAAATTTGAATAAATTTTGGGAAAATTTTGTAAAATTTGCCTGCCCGCAAAGATTGACAACCACGGGCAAATGCTGTAATATACTTTTTGTTGATTCGTGTTGTAGGAACTGCATATTCAAATAAAATCAAAGATTCAAATAAAATCAAAGATTTTATTGTAAAACTGGCATAAAGGGGTGCACGCGGGAGACGTCATCCCTTTTTTAGAAATTTCGAAGACCGGGGGATGGTCTTAGTGATGATCCGGATGGGAAGCGCAATTTTATGCATGCCGGTGACGGTACTGCGGCACGGAATTAGGTAAAGGAGGAGAATTTTATGAAGAAAAGATTGATTTCGCTTCTCCTTGCATCCGCAATGGTTGTATCACTGGCAGCCTGCGGCGGCAAGGATGACAAACCGGCGGGAAATGATGTTACGCCCGGTGCGGAGACGACACCTGCGGATGACACACAGCCGGGAGATGACGGCGAAAACACAACGCCGCCTGCAGATGAGAATGCATCGTACACCTATAATACGTCGTCGCAGGCATTCCCGACGAACTGGAGCCCGGCGCTTCAGCAGACGAATGAGGATCAGTTGCTGCTTCAGTATCTGGAGGCGCCGCTGTATGCGTTTGACTACAACGACACCATGGACGGATATAAGCTGGTTCCCTGCGCGGCAGCAGGCGAGCCGACCGATGTGACGGCTGACTATGTCGGACAGTGGGGCATTGAGGAGGGCGATACCGCCCGCGTATGGAGCTTCCCCCTGCGTGAGGACGTAAAATGGGAAGACGGCACGCCGATCACGGCGCAGGATTATTTGAGAAGCGCGCAGCTCATGCTTGATCCGGTTGCGAAGAACCATCGTGCGGATCAGTTTTACGCAAGTTCCTTAAAGGTTGTAAATGCAAAGAATTATCTGTATGCAGGACAGCATGCATACTTAAATCCGATGATCGTCAATATGACGGATGATGAATATATCCCGGTTGACAGCTTTGAGGTCAATGAGGACGGTCTGCTTACCGTGGACGGCAAGGATTTGGCGGTTGACTTAAATTCTGGGTCTACATGGGGCGCTGCACTCGGCGATTACTATAGCGAGGGTATGTACGTTAATGCAGACGGCGTGGATGTATATGCGGAGATCATTGAGCCGAATGCCAACGCGGACGGCATGGTTCCCGTTACACAGGAGATCTATGATGCGGTCAGCCTCTGCATCGCACAGCTTCACGGTTATGCGGATGCGGACGCTTATGCGGCTGATGCAGGCGACTATGCGTATTTAGAGGCGCAGGAGATGATGAACTACGGCGAGAGCTATGAAGAGATGGATTTCTCCGAGGTCGGCTTTGCAGCACCTTCCGATTATGAGCTTGTCATTGCGTTGGACAATCCGCTTGAAGGCTTCTATCTCCGCTATGCGTTTACGAACGGCTGGTTGTTAAAGGAAGATTTGTATTTGAGCTGTGAGAGCGTTGTGGACGGCGTGTATACGAACACCTACGGTACCTCCGCTGAGACGACGATTTCCTACGGGCCTTATAAGCTGACTTCTTTCCAGCAGGATAAAGAGTATGTTCTTGAGAGAAATGAGAACTACTTTGATCTTGAAGGCAAGTATCAGACAACCAGGATCGTGGTGAAATGTGTTGCCGAGGCAGCGACGAGACTTCAGATGTTCTTAAACGGAGAACTGGATATTTACGGTCTGACTTCTGAAGATATGGAAAACTACGCGACGAGCGATTACACCTATTATGCGACGGAGGCTTCCACGTTCTTCGTAGCAATGAACCCGGATCTGGATGCGCTTGCAGCCAATCAGGCGGCATTGGGTGATAACTTCAATAAGACGATCCTTACGGTAAAGGAATTCCGCCAGGCGCTTTCTTATTCGCTTGACCGTGCGTCCTTCGCACTGGCAACGGCGCCGACGAACTCTCCTGCATTTGGTGTTTACTCGAACCTGATCATTTATGATCCTGAGGTTGGTTCGACTTACAGAAGCACGGATGAGGCAAAGCAGGTGCTGGTAGACTTCTGGGGACTTTCCGAAGACATCGGCGAAGGTAAGCTCTATGAGAATATGGATGATGCGATCGATTCTATCACGGGCTATAACCTTGAGATGGCAAGAGAGAAGTTCAACGAGGCATATGATATTGCAAAAGAGCAGGGTCTCATTGATGATGATGATGTGATCCAGTTGATGATCGGTATTCCGAACGGCGAGTCCGATTTCTACAAGAAGGGCAATGAGTTCCTTGTAAACTGCTGGACAGAGGCAGTTGTCGGCACGCCGTTTGAAGGCAGACTGACCTTTGCGCTGAATGATACGTTAGGAAACGGTTTCGGTACGGCGATGAGAAATAATGAAGTAGATATCTTATTCGGTGTCGGCTTTACCGGAAGCGCGCTTGATCCGTACAACCTGATCCAGTGCTATACGACTGATGATAACTTACGTTATAATACGTGCTGGGATTCCGCACATGATATGCTGACGATCAACCTGAACGGTAAAGACTGGACAGCCTCCGTTGCTGACTGGACTTACACGATCAGCGGCGAGCACATTACGATCACGGATGCGGACGGCAATACGGAGGAGTTTTCCGCAGGCGTAACGGATGGCAATTCGCAGGAGCGTTTTGAGATCCTTGCAGCACTCGAGGGCGCCGTGCTTGAGAGATACGAACTGCTTCCTCTGCTCGACGATTCTTCAGCAGAATTGAAGAGTATGAAGATCAACTTTGCAACGGAGGAATATGTATTCGGTATGGCATTCGGCGGTGTCGAGTACTACACCTACAACTACACGGATGATGAGTGGGCAGCATTCGTTGCGGAGCAGGGCGGAACCTTAACTTACAACTAAATTTCTCTGGACGGATCAGCTTTTGGCTGAAACGGTAGAAGGGATCATACAAACCTTAGCCGGAAGGGCGGCGTGCCGCTCTTCCGACCTTTGGTTGTATATAGGAAATGGCGGATGGTTGTGTTTAGACCGGGGTGCTGAAAAGCGGAGATCAGGAACGCAGATTGTTCAGCAGCGCTGTCTGAATACAAAGAAGGAGTGGAGGAAAGCGATGTTTAAGAAAAACAGTATTTTTTGGTACATTTTGAAACGTATCGCATTGATGTTCTTTGTTCTTTTTGCGATTCTTGTCATGTGTTTCGTGCTTGTCAAGCTTCTGCCGGTCACAGATGCTGAGGCGTTTGGCAAGGATATGAACCTTGTTCTTCAAAGGCGTGAGGCGCTCGGATATAATAAGCCGATCCTTGTGCAGTTTTGGATCTTCATTAAGAAAAGTATTTTTGGCGGCGACTGGGGGATCAGTGAGACGCTTTACCGCAATCAGGACGTCTGGGATGTGTTTATCTCCAAGCTGCCCGCGACGATGCTGGTCAATGTCTACTCCATGCTTTTCAGCGTGCCGCTCGGACTGGCGCTCGGTATTTATGCGGCGCTAAAGAAAAATAAGTGGCAGGACTATACGATTTCCACGTTGGTCATGGTATTTATTTCCGTACCGTCCTATGTCTATGCGTTTCTTGTACAGTATCTTTTCTGCTTTAAGCTTCAGTGGTTCCCACTTCAGATGAAGTCCGGAAACGACTGGCTTTCCTGGCCGATGTTCGTTTCAGTCGTGCCGGCAGTCATCAGCCTGTCATTTACTTCGATCGCAGGGCTTGCCCGTTACTCAAGGGCGGAGCTTTCGGAGGTCCTGACGAGCGACTTTATGCTGCTTGCCCGTACGAAGGGACTCAAGCGTTCGCAGGCGACGCTGCGTCATGCGCTGCGCAATGCGATGGTTCCGGTTTTCCCGATGATTTTAGGTGAGTTTGTCGGTATTTTGGGCGGCTCACTGATCATAGAGCAGATCTTTGGTATTCCCGGCGTTGGACAGCTATTCTTAAATTCCATCACGGCGCTTGATTATAACTTCTTTATGCTGCTGAACGCATTCTATACGTTGATTGGGCTGACAACAGGAATCGTGGTCGATATCAGTTATGGTCTGATCGACCCGCGTATCAAGATGGGACAGCGCTAGAGAAAGGCAGGGCATGAATATGAGAAGAGAAGCGGATTATGCGGATTTACCAAAAGAAAAATTCGAATTTTATCAGCGTGAAGGCGATATCCATGACAAGAAACTGGAGACGAAGCCTGTCGGTTATTTTAAGGACGCGATGAGGCGCTTTGCACGCAATAAGAGTTCTGTCATTGCGGCGGTCATCATCTTCTTTTTGATCCTGTACGCGCTGTTTGTTCCGATATTCGGTGCAAACAACTATACACGTGCAGCGACGGATACGACCTATCTGCAATATGCCAGACTGCTCCCTAAATGGAAGCCGTTTGCGTGGGCGGGTTGGGACGGCTGCAGCGACGCGACGCTGAGCGAGGCGGATTACCTTGCGAGAAATGCGATCGGCGTCGAAACGGGCATGAATCCGATCGTTGAGGTATATCGGGAGGGGTATGAGAAAAAGGGTTCCAACTCTAATACACTCTATTATGATGTGCGTCTGGATTCCTATGTCAAAAACGGCATGATCTATCTGACGCTGACGCCTGCCGAGTATGAGGCGATCCAGGAGTGGCAGTTAGAGCATGATATTCAGGTTATTTATCCGGCAGTCGATACGAAAAAGTTCCGCACCGAGGCGCAGCGTTCCGACGCGAATCTGTGGTATGAGTGTTCGCCGAAGGGTGTGCCGAAGCTGGATAAGGAAGGAAACTATAAGCCGCTCTATAAGACGACCGGAAATGACGGCGATTATCACAGCCGCCGGATCGAGGGCGACGACGGCTCTTACAAATATGCGGCCGTGGCAGGTACTTCCACGGCAACCTCTTACAAGGTGCGCGTGTTCACCTATACCTATTTTCAGTTCCGTTACGGGTTTGAGCCGAGCTTCGTGTTTGGTACGAATGCGTACGGACAGGATATTTTTACAAGACTTGCGGCCGGTGCACGGTTCTCGCTGGTGTTTGCGCTGTGCATCTCGGCGATCAATATGATCATCGGCGCATTTTACGGTGCCATTGAGGGATATTATGGCGGCGCTACCGATATCACCATGGAGCGTATCAGCGATATCCTGTATAATGTTCCGTTCGTCGTCGTTGTCACGCTGTTTAAGCTGCATTTGGCAAATAAAGTAGGCGCGGTTCCGTCGCTGCTGTTCGCGTTTGTGATGACCGGATGGATCGGCATGGCGTCCACGACGCGTATGCAGTTTTACCGCTATAAGAACCAGGAATATATCTTATCGGCGAGGACGCTTGGCGCAGGAAACTTCCGGCTGATGTTTAAGCATATTTTCCCGAATGCATTAGGAACGCTGATCACAAGCGCAGTCTTAATGATACCGGGTGTTATTTCTTCGGAATCCAATATGACCTATTTGGGAATCGTGAATTTGGATTCTTCAACGAGAACCTCTATTGGAAGCATGCTTTCGGCGGGACGCGCCATGATATCGAGTTTTCCGCATATCATTCTGTTTCCGGCGCTGTTCATATCCCTGCTGATGATTTCGTTCAACTTATTCGGCAACGGTTTGCGGGACGCATTTAACCCGTCCTTACGCGGAACGGAGGATTGATCATGGAGAAAAAATTATCTGTCAATAATCTGGTGATTTCGTTTCGTACGCCTGCCGGAAGAGTACAGGCAGTCAGAAATATTAGCTTCGATCTCTATAAAGGAGAGACGCTCGCAATCGTGGGCGAGTCCGGTTCTGGCAAGTCCGTGACGAGTAAAGCGATCTTAGGGATTCTGGCGGGCAACTCCATCATTGAGGGAGGTTCGATCGTCTATGACGGCATGGACTTATTAAAGATCACGGAAGATGATTTTTACCGTATTCGCGGCGATAAGATAGCGATGATCTTTCAGGATCCGCTGTCGAGCTTAAACCCGATCATGCGGATCGGCAAGCAGCTTACGGAGGCGATGCTCTTAAAAGGAAAGGCAAGACAGAAAGCGAGCCGCGATGCCTTCAACTCGACGCTTGCGCTGCTTTCCGATATGATGGTGGCGGCTTGCGCAAAGGGTGATCCCGTAAAAGCTGAGAAGCTCAAAAAGATGTGTAAGGACTTTGATAAGTTTGAGTTTAAGCATATTGAGCTGGAGCAGAGTTATAAACGTGCGAGAGAGGCGGCAACCGAGGCGCTCGACGCAGTTGAGGACGTTCTGTTCCATATTGAAAAGAATGCGTTTGAGGATGAGAAATACACGTTAAATGAGATCATTCGCCTTGTGAAACAGACGGATAATGAGTATGTGGCAGACAAAGAATGCTACGCAAAGCTGACTGCGCTGACGGAAAAACTGCATCAGGTATCCGGCGCGGAGATCAAGAGCAGAAATTTTGACAAAACGGTTCAGGCTCTTCAGTCTGTAAAGGAGATTTTACAGGGCGTGTTGCAAAAGCACGAGCCAGATTTCTTCTGCATGGGTTATTATCAGGTGTTTGGCACGCAGCCGATGCCCGATACGGATGTGCCGAAGCTGAATGAATTTCTGCACCAGTATGTGGATGAGCATTTCATGCGCGAGTTTATGGACTATGCCAAAGAAGCGCTCAAATACAGCGCTGACCGCAGTGATGAGCAAAAAAAGAAAGCGCTCCGCATGATCGCGAAGCAGAAAGCTGTTTTTGAGGCGGAAAACCTTGACAAAGCGGCATGTGCGGCGGCAGCGTCCGAGATGATCAAATACGTGGAAAAATCAATCGACCGCTTAAACATTGTGAAGGATAGTCTTTCTTATACCTTTGGATTAAGCCTGAAAGCCGCAATGCGTATTTATTTTGAAGGCATCGGCAAAAATAAAAAGGCTGCGAAGCTGTATGCGAAGCGGAAAAAGAAATATGACTGCATTGTGGCAAAAGGAAAAGAACCTGCGTGGAAGCTCCCCCCCGAAGAAGCGGTGGACTTAGAGCTTGCCAAAGAGGATATCCAGATTTTGATCGATCGTCTGGTAAACCATTATCAGAACGCGCTTGACAGTGAAAAAGAGAGGGATTTTGAAGCGGAAGCGGACAGACTGATCGTATTCTTTAAGGAAAATGCGTCCGGCGTTGTCAATAAGGTAACGAAGGCGATGGCAAAGTACCGTGCCTTAAAGCTGATGGAGGAGGTCGGGATCTCCGAGCCGAGAAAGCGTTACAGCCAGTATCCGTTTGAGTTTTCGGGCGGTATGAGGCAGCGTATCGTGATTGCGATCGCACTTGCGGCAGACCCCGATATCCTGATTTGTGATGAGCCGACGACCGCGCTTGATGTGACGATTCAGGCTCAGATCTTAGAGCTGATCAATAAGATCAAGGAAGATAGAAAACTGTCGATCATCTTTATTACGCATGACCTGGGCGTTGTTGCGAATATGGCGGACCGCATTGCCGTCATGTATGCCGGTAAGATCGTGGAGATGGGAACGAGCAGGGATGTATTCTATGATCCGGCACATCCCTATACATGGGCGCTGCTTGCGGCGATGCCGGATGTGGAGACGAATGAGCGCTTAGAGGCGATTCCCGGTACCCCGCCCAATATGATCTATCCGCCGGTTGGTGATGCGTTTGCGGACAGAAATAAATACGCATTGAAGATCGACTTTGAGATGCAGCCTCCGATGTTTAAGATCAGCGAGACGCATAAGGCTGCCACATGGCTGCTTCATCCGAATGCGCCAAAGGTGGAAATGCCAAAGATCATTACCGAGAGGATTGCAAGGATGAGAGCGAAGGGAGGTGCAGACAATGTCGAATGAGAATACAAAACAAAACGAGCAGAATGAGACATTGCTGCGCGTAGAGCACCTTTGTCAGTATTTTGGTTCCAATAAAGCGGTTGATGACGTTAGTTTTGACGTAAAGCGCGGCGAGGTATTCGGACTTGTCGGCGAGTCCGGCTGTGGAAAGACGACGACCGGACGTTCGATCATCCGGCTGTATGATATTACTTCAGGAAATATCTATTTTAAGGGAAAACGCATTGCAGCCGGAACCTTGTCCTACCGGCAGAATATCAAAGAGGCAAAGAAGCGGTTTCAGCAAGAGTCTGCACAGTTAAAGGAGCAGGGTTCTGCGGGTGCTGCAAAGATTGAGGAAAAGAAAAAGCAGCTCGATCAGTATATTGCGGAGCAGAGGGCGCTCATGAAGTCGGCGCGGGACGATCATAAGAACTGCAATAAACTGTACCGGAACGAGGCGCTTCTTGAGGTGGAGGAGAAATATACGAAGCTGATCGAGAGAGCGTCCGGACAAGAGAAAGCGCGTCTTGAAAAAGAATTTGCCTACGAGAAGAAGATTGCAAAAAAGCAGAAATTTATCACAAAGATCCAGATGATCTTTCAGGATCCGATCGCATCGCTCGATCCGCGTATGACGGTCGGACAGATCATTGCGGAGGGACTCGTTATCCGCGGTGAAACGGATAAGAAAAAGATTAGCGAAAAAGTATATCAGGTCTTGGAGCTCGTCGGACTGGTCAGAGAGCATGCAGAGCGTTACCCGCATGAGTTTTCGGGCGGTCAGAGACAGCGTATCGGAGTTGCGCGGGCGGTTATCATGAATCCTGAGATGATCATTGCCGATGAGCCGGTCAGCGCGCTTGACGTATCGATTCAGGCACAGGTCATCAATCTTTTAGATGATCTGCGTCACCAGATGGGCTTAACGGTTCTTTTTATTGCGCATGATCTGTCAGTTGTCAAGTATTTTTCTGACCGGATCGGCGTGATGTACTTTGGAAAGATGGTGGAGCTTGCGACTTCAGAAGAGCTGTTCGCGCACCCGCTCCATCCCTATACGCGATCACTGCTTTCGGCGATCCCGATGCCGGATCCCGATTACGAGAGGCAGAGAAAGCGTATTACCTACGAACCGTTAAAAGAGCATGATTATACAACTGACAAACCTTCGTTCCGTGAAGTGTCTCCGGGGCATTTTGTCCAGTGTAACGAGGAGGAGTTTATGCGTTATCAGAAGCAGGTGCAGGAGTAAAAAAGCGGATATGGCTCTCAATAACGGGGTTGGATGCTGTAGGGAAAACGGGGAGCGGACGGAGTTGCGGAGATTGCCGTGAATCGCGGAAACGAACGGAATTGCGGAGGCTGCCGTGAACGGTGGAAGCGGACGGAGTTGCGGAGAACTGCCGGAAATTGCGGCAGCAGGGATAGAGCATGAAGCAGAAAAAGTATAAAAGTTATGTGATTCAGTTTGTCGCGGGACTCACGCTTTCCGTATTGGTGATGTTTTGGCAGGGTGTTTTTTCACGCGGGAATACGGCGGATGTGATACGCGGAGTCTGCGACGGATTTACCGTGACTGCACTCCTCTATGTGTCAATGGGAATGCTTTTGTGGGCGTCCACGACGGGATTTTTTGATATTTTCGGTTTTGCCGTTCGGAAAGGTTTGCACAACATCATTCCGGTTTTTGTTAAGGAAGATCCCGGCGGCTATTACGAGTACAAGGTGGATAAGGAAGAAAAGCGGCAGACGAAGCCGCGGCGCTCAACGCTGCTCATCGGGCTTGTATTTTTGGCGGTCAGCATCGCATTGACATTTGTATGGTATAGCGTGACAAAAGAATAGTGTAAGTGATAAGGTTTTGAGATTTTGGAAAATGTGTTTGTAAAATTTGAAGTAAATACGTTTATGAAATTGGAATTGACAAAACCGGGTGTTCTGTGATAAGATAGCACTCGGTGGCAGTCTGATCGTCAGATCGTTGCACTAAGCTGCTGTGGCTCAGTCGGTAGAGCGTCACATTGGTAATGTGGAGGTCACGGGTCCGATTCCCGTCAGCAGCTGTAAGAAAGCCTTGAGTGATCAAGGTTTTTTTGTTAGGAGTAAAATCAAACCAGTTTCCGTGATAGAAAAAAGTAAATCAAAGAGATAGTTGAACTATGGGTTATCAAATATCACTTTTATTTCTTTTGCCTTAGTCCGTACCTGATCATCTTTTCCTATTCTTCAAATAATAATGATGCTTGTCATTTTTTTAAGCTACATTTTCAGTACTTACACCATAGACATCTGTATAAAAATCTATAAAGCAATCTTCTGCAATAGAGGGATCTGTAAATGCAAAAGTTCGGTGTATTCTAAATGAGAACTCAAATGTGTGTACAATGCTAATAAAGTCGTAATTTTTCCTCCTTCTATTTTCACTTTGCAAATGTAGTTGTTACTGTGCTTGATGCGGATACGGTATTTACTGATATGCCATATCCTGATTCCACCTTATATTTTGAGTGTTTACAGTTCCTATTTATAGAAGCTATCTTTTAATTATGTAAAGTGATTGTGATAGTATCTGATACACCACCATAATAATAAGGTCCTTCAGTGCCATTATTATAATGTGCGTTGTATCCAGAGCTTTTATATTGATGTCCGGAAATGACGATTGTTTCTACATTACTGATATCAATATTAGTACCAAATCCTACGCTGCTGGTATGCCCGGATTTACTAGGAATATCTGCGTATTTATACCCTAAAGTTGGTATGGTAAGATCATTTCCACCATGTATAGTTGGCTGCGGTGATCCTTTTATAGACGGGTTGAGAGTAAAGTTATAACCTAAAGTAAAAGTTACAGACTCAGGCATCTCACCGCCTGTTGAACTGAATCTGAAATATGCCATGTTATATCATCCTCTCTTTTGTGCTGACCGCCAGATTTTTCATCATTTTTTGTTATCATCAAGAATGACGCCTGATAGTATGATTTTGTGTACTTTAATCTCTGTTGTGTCCAATAAAATGATTTTTCATGTCTCCCCTTCTTTCTTTTAAAATATTTGAAATATATAGTACACCCCATGTGTCCATAATCCGAATCCTGTATTTAGTCTTACAGATATTGGCGTATCCCCATTTTTTGCAACAACACATCCATAATTTGCAACCAGCGGATAATAATTACTAGCAGATCCGGCATTGTTTTTTGTTTGTTTAACCATCTTCCCCGAAAGAACCGTTACATTTAGGTTGTTGACTGTATTGGAACTTTCTTGTTCTCCCGATATGTGCGCTGCTACTCCGGATATACATACTGCTTTGCAATTATTATCGCATACATAGTCTCTCGATCCCGGATTTCCGTTTATCTGACTAACAATATCAACTTTCATGTTTTCAGCTATTACTTCTTTTTTACCTATTGTACCGCATCTTATATACGTCATATCGAATCACTCTCACTTTCTTTTTTTGTCCCCCTCTGCTGCCTGTCAAAGGTCAGTGCCGGTGTGTTTTTGTTCCGTGCCGCAGCGGACGCAAAAGGGGCAGAGCCGAAAGATACCGGCTCTGCCTGATCAGTCCTTGTCATTTTTTGCTTGCTCTTTTTATATTTCCCTCACTTTGATCCTTACCCGGACATCTTTTTCCTGCTCATCAAAGAGTAAGGTCAACTGACCTGCTTCGACAGTGCTGATGCTTGTGGGATTTACGCCGTAGACGTCCGTATAAACATCGACAAAGCTATCCTCTGTAATGGAATCGTCCGTAAATGTCATGGATGTACTGCCGGCGGCAAGGGTGGCGGTCAGACAGATTCCTTCCAGTTTCGAGGTCTTTTCTTCCACGCTTTCTCCATTTTGGCATTCTACGTCCGCCGAGCTTGTCCAAAAACTCACGCGGTCCCATTGGTCTTTTGTTTCGTCGGTAAGGATGCGGTATTTTTTTCCGGTTACGATATGTTCCGTCATTGTTTCTCATCTGCCTTTCTGTTTTATTGTCTGTGAACCGTTAGCTTATCCTCGGCAAGCTTTTGTTTTCTTTTCTGTAAGTTTGCGATTCGTTTTCATAAGCCTTTGATTCGTTTGGGTGAATTTGCATGTTATATTTGCTCCCTTATGGGAATCATTGTTTTGCACTTAATCCTTTATAGGAATCTGTATTTTGTACTCGATCTTTTATGATGAATCTGCATTTTGGACCTGATCCTTATGCCGGATTTGGTAATGTTGTTTTCAGGCGATCCAGTGTATGCCTTTTTTGTGCGAAGCGGGAGCTTCCGCCTGATAATATCCGGGTTTTTCTTTTTTCTCTTTTGCGGTCAGATATTCTCCGAGCCGGTACAGTCTGTTTTCCAGTCTGTTAAACAGGGATGCCCCGTAATAAAAAGTACCGGAATGTTCCAGCAATCGGGACGCCTCGCTATACTTTTTACGCCGGATCAGCGCTTGATACTGCTGTAACAGGTCTAAATGCATAAGATCAGTATCGGACATGAATGTTCTTGGGTCAATGCTGTCCGGGAATGCACAATCCGCACGGTTTTCAGTATTTGTCATAGCGTTCAGTCTCCAATCCATATGTCTAAGAGCTCGCAGCTTTCAATCGGGTTCTGATCCTGATAATAGATGCCCTGATATTTTGATTTAGCCATGATCTCTAAGTTTCTTGTCTCTTCGTCGAGGAAATTCAGATATTCCGCCGAGAGGAAGCATTTGTTTAAGAGTTCCTTGTTTAATTCAATGAGTCTTGCCGCATGCTGATAAGCTCCCCGCGCCTGCAGGGACTTGATCTGATCGACGAACGCGGCGATATTGTCTGTCACATCCATAAATTGATGAAGAGTCATCAATTGTTTTGGAAACTGGCTGTATTCGTTTGTATAAGATGCCATAAGTACCTCTTTCTGATCATGAAGATTCTGATTTGTTAAGAACATGGAATTGTCATGTTAACTTGCTAAGAGTTGATATTGCCATGTTGATATGTTAACTCCTGATCGTAATGATTTTGTAATGATAGAAATTCTGTTGGTCGCAGGATACGCAAGAGTGTTCCGTGTTCTATGCAGCTATTTTCCCGACATATAATACTTCTTATTGTTTGGGCAATATTTTTGGTATGCCATTTGGCGGTGATTACGGGTTCTGCGCCGCGGGGGGATAGAAGCGCATGAGCGTCCATGAGGTCGTCCCGCCCGCCGGATCATGGGAAATGCTTTTTACAAGATACTGGTTGATCTGCCCGGTATCTTTTCGACGGTATGATACTTTGATGTTTATGTCGGCAAACGGGCAGAGTTTGGTCGTGATATTGATGGAATCAGTCAGCCGGCTGTTTTTCCAGTTTTCATATTCCGCTCTTGCCAGAGCGAGCGAATCGGATGTGATATTTTCATATTCGCCGCCTGTTTTGACGTCCGGAAGAAGCCCCAGTTCTTCTATGCAGAAGGGACTGTCGGGAATGACCGTAAAATGGATGATGTTGCAGTGATACAATTGCTGAAAATAATCTTTTGTCAAAGCGGCACCGTTTGTCAGAATATCGACTGCGTGGGGCTGGAACTGCCCTAACAGATAAGCGCGTGTCACGGTACTGCCCTCCGCATATTTCTTTTTGATGCGAAATACATAAACCTGTCCCGCTTCCATTACGTTTGCCGTGACCGGTGCCTCGGTGTTTTCATCGAAAATAGGAAGACTCTCGCTGTCGTTCACACGAAGCGCTGCGCCGGTTTCGTTTGCGGACGGGATCTTGACGGCGATATGGATTCCGCTCTGGTGGGACGCCGGATACGCATCGGCATGGCAGGAATAGCAGCCGCCGGAATACGTGCAATTATCCGTATAAAAGTCCGCATCGATCGTTTTTCCCCACACCTCGCATATATTCCTGACGCCAGTCATATTGACGGAAGTATTTTCGGAGATATAGATGCGGTCAAAAAAAGCGTGGTCAAGCACGGCTTCATCGTCGAAGCAGGAGGGGATCATGCGGCAGATAAAATTTCCGTATTCGTCAAAGTACATCTCATAATTTGGATACAGGTCGCGGAGGGTCGTCAGAATGGAAGCGATCGTGCTCCCGGCGTTAAATTCCTGGTCGTATGGGAGTGTGTTCCACAGCGGCATGGCGCTGCCGTCTTTGAGAAGGATTTTTGATTCCTCGCGATATTGCAGATAATCGGGATTATATTGCGGCATTCCTTTGAGCTCGCCAATCTCATCCAACTGTATCCGGGATTCGCTGAGTCCGCCAAGCTGTGTGAGGGTGGTGCGGACAGCATCCCGTATGGTATAGCACATGATGATCTCTCCGGTATCGGGATCTTCCTCATAGGCAGGAAACGATATGTCTGCTGCGCCGCCCACCTGCCCGCTGCGGCTACCGTCAAGGTTTGCCCATAGATCGCTTAGGGAAAGGGAGAGCGTATTGGTTTCGGCGTTATAGGAGGCGCCATAATCGGTAAAGACATAGACGCCCTGTGGGTACCAGTGCCATGTTTCATAGTGGTGGTCATAGATTCCGATCTCAAGCCGGATGATCCGGTTCATCCAGATGACGGAATCTTTTTCCAGTCGAAGGTGATTGTTTTTGAGCGGTGTTACAGTGAGGCTGACGGTGCGTCTGACGTCACTTTCCGCTGAAATGGTAAAGGCGGCGTTTTGTATGCCGCCCTCCAACTGGTCTAAATGAGTATTGCTTTTTTCATCATAAACATCGATCTTTACTCTGATGGAGAAAGCTCTCTGCTGAATCAGTTTTAAGTCTCTGGTATTGATTGGTTGAATTTTGATCACCGCCTTTTTGGATTTGTTATATTATTAACTGGCTTTATGCGTATTCCCGAAAATGATCGGTATGGATAGCTTTTACTCTCACTGATCGATAGGTGTTTCATCATATTTCGGGCAGCATGGCACTACCGGTTCCACCATTCTTCTGTCACGCTTTCCGAAATCAGACCGGCTTCCCATAGGTCTTCTTCGCTGTTGATATTTCCAATTTCCACAGCGCCGAATGAGAGTTTCCGGTTTTGATAATTGTCCGTTGCCGTGTCGCTTGGCGGACGGTGGATATAGACCAGATAGACGCTGCCGTCAATGCTCTTTAGTATTTTCGGTTTTCCGTTTCTCAAAAATAATTTTGCCCTCCGGTTATACGCAATGCGTTGTTTATCATCCTGAAGATCTACTGAGCACATGTCCTCGTTTAACGGGAAAAATTGTGCGTTTACCGTGATCTCCTCGTAGTTGGCGGCGCTGTTGCTGACAATGGTAGGGTATTGGTCATACATGGTTGTGATCACGCTGTTTGGCACGACGGAAGTGTTGTCCAAAAAGTTGTCCGTGATGTTGGTACACCATACTTCGTCACGGTCGGCGATCATTAAGCTGTGCGACCGGACAAAAACGCTGTCCTGAAAATAAAAGCCCTCCATGCCCTGCATAATTGGAACTGCGGCATATTGATATTCGCAGTTAGGAACGGCTGTCAGATCGATGTTTTTCATATTGAAATCTTCAATGGAAGAGACTTTTCGCACGTCCAGCGTGATCCACTGGAATTCGTCAGTGTTTTTTCGCTTAATGAGCAAATGCGATACCTCTTGATAATTCCAGTCCACGTTTCCGGCGGAGGTATTTCCGTTAAATTTTGCGTGCAGGATCGTATCCCAGTCCCAGTAGGGATTTATTTCAGAGGACAATTCTTCTGTTACATTTTGTGTGACTCTAAGGTCGTCGTACCATCCGCCCGACAGTTCAATCTTTGTGATTGTATCCAGATCGGTAGGTGTGCATGGAACTGACATCACATCGGCGCAGAACATCTCTTTGCTGAGAAAGATCATGGCTGTTCACCTCCCGTCGCAGACTGCTTTTCGACAAAGCATTTTAACTGATAGACAAAATGAACTCTTCGGATATGGATGGTAACAATGTCGTCCGAACGCGGTGCGAGCGGTTCGGAATATAACAGATAATTGCAAAGCCCGTTTGAGACGGCGAGTTTATATCTCATCTGACCGTCGTCATAGATATAGGACGACAGCGTGAGGGACGTTATGTTATCGGAGCACTTTAGAATGACGGCGTTCCGATACATATCTGTGCCGCGGATGGACAGCGTAAAGTCCCCTGAGACCGAAAAGTCTTTATCATAGACTAAAGTCCGATCGATCAGATTGATCGATCCGTCACGATATTCGTATTCTGCTTCCGTATCGGAAGGGTTGATCACGACAAAGTTTGTCTGATATGTGACGATGGAATTTTGTTCGTTGCACTGTGCGTCGATGAGCTTATAATCTTTCGGGTTCTCGTAATTGACAAAAATTTTAATATAGCCGGTATCAAGCGGGATTCCGTTTACAGTGGAGCCGGCTGCACGCAAGTAGTAGAATCTGTCGTCGGTCAGTCCGCGGTAGGCGTAGTTCATGTTTTCCGCTGTGAAGAACGTTTCGCTTTCTGTAAGAAGATTTCTGAGGTCGTCGTATAAATAGAAGCGAAACTCGTCGATGTTTTCGCCGTTCTCCTGTTCATAGACTAAGGATGCATAGAGGGAAGCGCTATGAAAGGTGTCTTCGTTTTGGATGTCCTTAAAATAGAAGGAAGGAGCAGCAAGACAGTAGAAGTATGCTTTGTCGGACAGCGGGCTCGCGTTATGGAAGGAATCGAAGACCTGTCCCTGAATGGCGTATTTGGTTCCGTTTTTCAGGATATCGGGCGGGATCGTATGCTCCAGTGCGAGTCCGTTTTTGGTTTCGTCATAGACAACACGCAGGGTTGCCGCGTCATAGATGACGATCCGGTTAGCGTGCGGCAGATGCCCAATATAGGACATGGAAACGACTGCGCCGAGGCAGGCGTCGAAAGGGAGTATTTTATTGATCTGTGGTTTTGGCATGTTTCATTTTCACCGTCCTCCGTTTAGTTTTTTGAGCTGTGAGCAGTTACTTGTGTTATAGGATTTTATAAATATAGCATTGATAGATGCCCATAGCCTCAGTTCCACTTATGTTTATTTTAATGGCGCTGTTTCCGCTCTTTTTAACGATAAGTGACCAACAATATAGCTTAGGTCTTACATTGTAGTTATATAAGCCTCCGTCTTGTGCTAATATTGTTGAATTGCTGGCAGTCATATTTACATTTCCGGTATCACCTGTTGCGCAGATAAATGCTGCCGCAATTTCACAATCATTGATTGTGATGACTTCCGTGTTGTTTGATATTCTTTGAGTGGCTTTGACGGGATTTAACTTATTTTTTTCTTTTACAGTACAGCATTTTATATAAGCCATATCAGCTTATCCTCACTTTCACATTGACTGTTTTTGTTTGTGCATCAAAGGTCAGCGTCAGGACATTTCCGCTTTGAGAAATTGCAGTTGGGTTGATATTAAACACATTGGTGTATACTTCGATCATACTGTCGTCAGTAATCGCACTATCCGTAAATGTCAGTGTGGTTTTACCTGTGTCGAGCGCTGCTGTCAGGACAGTTCCCACTGTGACTGTGATATCCTGACTGCCGTCAAACAAGACCCCGTTGATCGTGCGTGCAGTCTCCAGTTTTGTCGCTGTTCCGGCGTTCCCGGAAACGGTTGTCTGCAGCGGATGGACGTGATCGCCGCGCGCAAAACCGGACTCTGTTCCGGCGTTGGCAGTACCCGCCTCTTTTGGCAGCGTTGTGGAAGCGGAAAGCTCAGAGATGACGGGCTTATCGGCTAAGTCGTTATAGCTCCCGGTGAAGGCGACTGTTTTCAGATCATCCGGTTGTGAGTATTTTTTGCTTAATACGCCGGAATCGAAATCCTGTAATGTGGATTTCAGATATTCTCTGTCGATTGGTTTTGGCTGATATTCCTGTATCATGGCTGTTCCTCCTGTTTTCGTTCGCTTTTTTGGTACTCTTTTGTGTGAATGATAACTTTTTGCTTATCATGTCCCTTGGATAACAATATTCGATTGTAAAAAAATAAGGATCCCCCGCACCTTTGACTCATGGCGCGGGGGATCTGACAGGGGTATGATGGCGTCTGCCATCGGGTGACATATGACGCAGGAGCGTGGCGTCACCGGTTATTGGGGATATCTGACAGGAGCGTGGCATCACCGGTTATTGGGGATATCTGACAGGCGCATGGCGCACCGGTCAGCGTGTGATACTTGCCCGCTGGTAAGCCTTCAGGCTCAACCCATTGAATACATTTGTCAATTCCGTGCCGATCTGTCTTGCCACTTCGTCCTTGGTGATGCCGGGACAGTGAATGTGGATGTCTCCTGTAGTATAGGAAGGCGTGTTGTTGATGGAGTTGTTGTTGACGGCATGTTCCGCATTTTGTAATGCCGCGGAGGCGGTGGTGCCTGCGGGACTGATCATTTGGGGTGCGAACCGCTGTCTGATTTCTTCCGGACTGTAGGCGGCGAATGCCTTTAACAGAGGAAATTCGTCCGGCTTGATCGGTTGGAAACCGCGTGCTTTCAGCATTTTGGCAGTCTCGTCGCCGCTTAATACTGTTTCGCCGCCCTCCATGCGAAGGAGGGTGGGCTGCTTTGCAAGATATGCCTTCTGATCGGTCGTAATGATCATTTCGGGCTTTTCCTCGCCGACGATGGCAAGTCCCTTTTTGGCGTGTCTGGTACCGGAAGCGTAGGCGCTTCCTGAGACGGCGATGCTGTCCGGTGTTAAGGACAGGGCGTTTAACGATGCGATGGCAGTTTTCAGTTCGTTGACGGCGGCAGCCGCGGTATTGGCGGTTTCGGTGACCGCGTTCAGCATGGCTGCTTCTTCGGGTAATACTTCGGAAGCAACGTCGTAGGTGTTTTGGAGCGCGTCAGAGAGTGATGCTGATTCGGCATTCGCAGATGGTTTGTCTGCGGGAGCATTGTTTTCTGTATTGGGCGATTCTGTGCCGATAGCGTTGTTAAGGCTGTTTACAGCGTCGTTGACGGCGTGAAATTGAGAAGCGACTGTCTTGGTCTGTTCGGTGATATTACTCAAATCTAAACCAGCCAGTTCTGCATATCGGGTCGTCATTTCGCCGATCATACCGCCGCTTACCATGTCGATACCGCCCAAGGTGTTCAGGTAAGTCTGTTTCCATGTGCTGATAAAAGAAGAATCTCCGTCGAGCAGCCTTGCAGCGGAGCCTTCGCCGAACATACTCTCGAAATCTCCGAAGCTTTGCGCGCGTTCCCGTAAGGCAAGCGCATTCTGCCATTCATTTTGCAGTCGTTCCATGCCTGCGATCTCCGCATCGTATCGTTCTTTGATCTTGTCAATTTCTTTGTCGTATGCGTTGATCCGGTCTTCAATGGATGCTTTTTCGATGTTGTACTTTGCTTCGTCTACCGCGTCCCTTGCGTTCCGGAGATTGGTCTCATCCGCGCGGTAAATCATCTGCCCGTCAACATAGGTCAGTTTGTCGCGTTGTTGCTCGGCGCGTTTGAGTTCGTACTGTGCCTTTTGGAGTGAAAGAATGCGGTCTTCTTCTTCTTTTTGTTTTTCCAGTAGTTCCAGTTGTACTTCCAAAGGTCTTTTCTTGGCTTCGAGCACTTCAATTTCGGCTTCCTGCCTGTTTTTCAGTTCGTCGATTTGTCCGCCTAAGAGGTCCGCTGCGGTGTTAGCGACGGATTCAAGGTAGTTTTTCTCGTCTTTGAGCAGTTTGAGTTTCGCCTCTTTTGCCTGAACGGCATATTCGGTCTGATTCTCATAGTGGTGCTCCCAAAGGGCGTTCATTCGGTCGAGATATTCCCGCTCGGAGATCGTATCATTATCGCGGAGGGTATCCAGTTCTTGAACGCAGTTTTCGTAGGAAGATACATGGATGTCTTTGGCTTTTTCATACAGGCTGTCTATCTTGTTCTGCGTTTCCTGTGCTTTTTCGTACCATTTTTGGTATTCGCTGATCTGCTTTTTCAGAGTCTCGTCGGTAATGTCCTCCATGCCGGACGCGCCGTTTTGTGCAAGGTCTTTGTAGTGATCGGAGAGTCCGACGGCTTCCGCTTTCTGCATGTAGATGTCGTATGCCTGCTGTCCGAGGGCGACGGCGTCGTTCACTTTGCCAATCTGCTGTGCGAGCGCTTCGTTCTTTTGGGCGAGGGTGGAGTAGCTTGAGTCTGCAATGTCGTCAAGAGCTTTGATTTCGTTCTCTATGTTCTCGATTGCCTGAACGGTCCAGTCGAAGGTCTCGGCGGTCGTTCTGGACCGGGAGCCGGAAGAGGAGAAACCGCTCTTTGTTCCCGCGCTGCCAAATTCGAAGCCGTAGGTTCCGTAGCCTGCCGCAAGCTCTTTAAGTCTTTCCTGATAGGCTTTGATGGATTCGTCTAATCCGCCTGCATGCGCGCCGCTTTCTTTTGCCTCAAAAGCAAGTTTTAATGCGGTGATCGTCTGAAGCATTTCTCCGGTGACGCCGAGGGCATTGCACAGGTTTTCCAGCTGCAGGATATCGTTCAGGGTCGTAAGGGGATTTTCGGCAAGCTGTTTCTGGATATAGTATGCCATGAGTTGTTCGGCGGTTTCAGTGCCTGCTATTTGGAGATTTTGAAGTGCATCAGCTTCGCCGCTCATGGCGGTCTGTGCGTCAATGCCCGCCGCCGCAAGGGATTGTTGTAGCGCAAGGATGTCTTTTAGCGTCTCCCGCGCGTTTGAAATGCCCAGTTCAGAGAGGGATTCTGCGAGCAGGTTGAAGGTTTCGGCGGACATGTTTGTGCAGTCGGACGCGTAGATGATGCTGGTCGCAAGGCTGTCAAACTGTGCCTGTACGTCCGCTTCAGTAGATGAGGTATCGCTCAATACGGATACGAAGTCGTCGAAGGCGGAGTAGTCGACGGTTATGCCATCCAGTTCGCCAAGGCTTTTGATAGCGTCCAAAATGGGGCTGAATTTGTCTGTAATGTCTGCGCCGTCCAGCGAAAATCGTGTTTCTCCCGTGGCTTCATCCAGTGTGAAGATTTCCTGATATGCCGACCGGAGGGAGCTGAATGCGGACCGAAGCCGGGTGTCGATCTGCTGTACCGTTTCGGAGATGGAAAGAGGAGTCTGCGGCGTTGCAGTTACAAAGGATGATGAAAGGTATTTTTCCATTGCTTCTTGCAGTGTTTCTGACTCTTCAAGGCATCGCTCCCAAAATATAATTTCATCCTGTGTGTTGACGGAGTACTGTTCTGCAAACTGATCAAGCTCCGTTCTTTCGGCAAGGTATGCTGCGTCAAGTGATTTTCCGCCGCCCCAAAGGCTGCCGGGTCTTCCGCTGAATTTCGCAGCCGCACGGTTTGCTATTTCTTCGTAGTTATTCGCAAGGGTGTCGATATCATCAAAACCGATCTGTGCTTTTAACTCCAGCGGCGTTTTTCCTAACTTTCCTGCAATGGCGTTTATATACTGGTCAATGATTGTCTTTGCCTGTGTGATTGGCATGTCGGTAGTGTCAAGAGTAAATAGTCCGATCAAAGCGTCATGAACACCCGGATCGTCTTTAATCAGATCAACGATGCCAACAACATATTGTCCAACATCATCCTGCGTATCAAATCCGTTTGCGATTTCTGCGTCAAGGCTGTTTATGATGATGGAGGCTGCACTTTTTGCATCTTCGTCGAGTTGTGCATAGTCTTCGTTGGTCATGAGGTATGCATTGGCAAGGGTTCGGACGCTTTTAAGGGCAGAATCCAGTTCCGCCTGATAGGTCTGGGCAAGAGCCTTGGCTTTTTTTCTTGCTTCCTCAAATTCTTCGTCGGTAATAGGATGAATGATATTGGAATCAATACCCAGTGCTTTTCCGATATAGGTGCCTTGAACGATCTGCCTCTCAATCTCTGGTAAATCCTGAATCTGTTCTGAAGTACCAGAATTAATGGTAT